>Ga0070748_1000125_pt1 | contig 40384 bp, 25 predicted proteins | sample VirMetDEL_Nov_12_FD_77015 | JGI IMG/M metagenome (GOLD analysis project Ga0070748, IMG submission 77015) | Aqueous microbial communities from the Delaware River and Bay under freshwater to marine salinity gradient to study organic matter... | ecosystem: Environmental > Aquatic > Marine > Coastal... | reverse complement strand
TACAGAACTTATGGTGCAAGTATTAACAAAATTAAGTCAATAAGTGACGAGGTAATTTATCATCCAGTAAAATACAAAATGCTGTTTGGGCCAAAGGCCAGAGAAGATTTGCAAGTAACATTTAAAATTGTCAAAAACCCAGCAATAACATCCAACACAAATGAACTTAGGTCAGCAGTTGTTGATGCAATTAATAGGTTCTTTGCTATTGAATATTGGAACTTTGGAGATACATTCTACTTTCAAGAACTTAGTGCCTATATTATGAATACGCTGAGTCCAGAATTGGTAAGTATAGTGATAGTTCCAAAGCAGGCATCGCAGTCATTTGGTAGTTTATTTGAAATTAAATCTGAAAGTGATGAAATTTTTGTTAATGCTGCTCAAGTAACAGATGTGGAACTTATAGATGAGATAACAGCTACAAATCTACAAGCAAGTGGCAATATAATAACAAGTGTGTCAAGTGGCACAAACAGCATTCAAAGTGCGTAAAGCGGAGTTTAAATTAGATAATGTCTAACGGTCAAAATGAATACGGTCTTCCTACACCTGGTAACGAAAAAAGAACAGCATCAGAATTGCTGCCAAGATTTTTTAGAACAACTGCAAATACAAAATTTTTGCAAGCAACAATTGATCAATTAATTCAACCTGGTGTAGCGGAAAAAATAAACGGGTACACTGGTAGGAAAACTGCCAAAGCGTTTAATCCAACTGACAATTATATTGGTGACGTGACTGCTAATCGTGAAAATTATCAATTAGAGCCTGCAATGGTCATTAAAGACAATTTGGATAACGTCACAGTTTATAAAGACTATAATGATTATATCAATCAACTAGGTGCATTTGGATCAAATACAACCAACCATAGCAGATTAAATTCTCAAGAAACATACGCATGGAACCCTAATATTGATTGGGATAAATTTGCAAACTTCCGTGAATACTATTGGCTACCAACTGGTCCAATTGGAGTACCAGTTAGGGGTCAGAGTATAGACGTTACTAGCACATATACTGTGACAGCAGTTCAAGAAGATGACAATGTTGCTTATGTGTTTAATGATGGGTTTACTAGAAATCCAGATTTAAAATTATACAGAGGGCAAACATATCGATTTGAAATAGACACACCTGGAAACCCAATAGCGTTTGCAGTTACACGAAGTTTTACTCCTGGAAATGCAGTAATAGTTGCAGGAACAGAAGGTATTCGTGGAAATGGACTTTATGATGCGACACTATATGGTAACGAATATGATATTGGTGATTATATTGTATTACCGTCAAGTGGATCAGTGACTTTTGGTGATGCTGACAATGTTAGTACATTGTTTCCTGATGGTATTAGAAAGCTTGGTGAATCTGGTGAAGAAATTGCAAATGTTTATATTGAAAAAGGTACTATTGAATTTACAATTCCATATAATGCTCCTGAAAAACTGTATTACATATCAAAAAATGACATTGATACCAGTGGTTTAATAAAAATATATGATATTGAAGAAAACACTTTCTTGGATATTGAAAACGAAATACTGGGAAAGAAAAAATATACAAGTTCCAATGGCATAGCTCTTACTAATGGACTTAAGGTTTATTTTCAAGGGTCAGTGACTCCTTCAAAATATGAAAATGGTAACTGGTATGTTGAAGGTGTTGGTGAAAAGATCAAGTTAATAAACGAATATGATTTGACAATACCGTCAACTTATTCAAGTGATACTCCTGTTGAATTCGATGCCCAAGGGTTTGATATACTGCCTTATGCAAACACAAGTTCTTATCCTGGAAACAAAGATTACTTTGTAATAAATCGTTCAAGTGTTGATAGAAATGCTTGGACTCGATATAACAGATGGTTCCACAAAGATGTAGTATTTAAGAGTTTTGAATACAATGGATTACCAATAGATATTGATGAATCTACTAGAGCAAAGCGTCCTATAATAGAATTTGAAGCAGGATTAAAGCTTTACAAATATGGTACTGAAGCAAAGCAGGACATTGATTTAATTGATGTATATACCAAAGATGTGTTCAGTACAATTGAGGGCAGCCTTGGATACATTATTGATGGTGTTGAACTTTCTGAAAATATGAGAGTGATGTTTGTTGCTGACACCGATATTTTAGTTAGAAATAAAATATTCCAAGTTAACTTTATCACATTAAATGGTATTAGACAGATATCATTAACAGAAACTTCTGATTCTGAACCATTGGAATTGGAAACAACTCTAGTTCGACTTGGTAACAAGTATGCTGGCAAGATTTTTTATTACGATGGTATTGATTGGAAAGCAACCCAGGAAAAAACAAAAAACAATCAACCACCAAAGTTTGACTTATGTTGTCCGCAAGGAAATTTTTACAGCGATCCAACAGTGTTCAATTCATCTACGTTTACTGGTACTAAAATTTTCTCTTATAAAGAAGGTACCGGAGTGGCTGATAGTGAACTTGGTTTTGCTCTTGAATATCGTAATATTGAGAATTCAGGTGATATAGTTTTTGAATTTAATTTATTAACTGATACCTTTCTAGTTCAAACTGCATCTGGAAACATTACTATAAAAACTGATACTGCAAATTTACGAAAATATAACGATAGAACTACGTTTAATTGGGTAAATGGATGGTCAAGTACACCGACTATCAGTAAACAACGTGTATTGCGTCAATATAACGCAGTTAGAGGTTTCCTTGACAATTTTGAAATTGACGTTTATGACAATGCAGGTGAGCTAACTGATCTCAACGTGGCGGTTTATGTTAATAATCAAATTAAGCGTATCAATGTTGATTACATTATTTTTAAAACAAATTATAGAGCATATATCAGATTTATTGATAATTTGTCAGTTAATGATGTAGTGTTGCTAAAAACACAAAGCAGTGCTGTGAAGAATTTAAATGGATGGTATGAGTTTCCGATTAATTTGGAAAAAAATCCACTAAATGCTGATATAACTGAATTTACTCTTGGTGAAGTTATTGATCATGTTAATTCCATGATTGAAGAACTCAGTGATTTTACAGGAATCTATCCTGGCATTAGTAATTTGCGAGATCTAGGAGATCTTGACAAATACGGAAAAAGATTTGTAAAGCATAGTGGTCCAATTAACCTTCCACTATATCATATTACTAGCAAGCAATACAACATCGTTAAAGCTTTGGAACACAGCAGCAATGAATATTCAAAATATAAAAGAATATTTTTGGAAACTGCAAGTGATTTAGGTTATGATGGTCCAATTAAAAACCATGTTGATGCTATATTGACTGAGATTAACCAGGATAAAATTAGAACACAACCATATTATTTTAGTGATATGTTTGGGTATGTTCCAACAAACAGAATTGAGTATGAAGTATTGGATGCAAGTAATCCTTACTATTCATTGACGCAGTCATTCAGTTTGACTACACTTACTATCTCTAGTGTTAATGTTTATTTGAACGGAATTCAATTAGTACATTCAAAAGATTACACGTTTAGTAATGAAGGATTTGTATTAATTGATGCAAACCAACAAGAAGGTGACATAATTGAAATATATGAATACGATACCACTGATGGTTCATATGTTCCACCAACACCGTCTAAGTTGGGGTTATATCCAACCTATCGTCCTGAACTTACTATCGATGACACATATCTGACGTCTGTGCCAGAAAGTACTGGTCCCTTTAAGATATATGGAGAACGCTCTGATACTCATGCACGTGGATGGTTCTATCCTGTGTATATCAGCAAGCGTTCTGCTCAGGATGCTGATACGGATGGTCAAGCAACGTTGATACAATTAGCAGGTTTGAGTAAACTTCTTTATGTTCCTGCTAGTTCATATTCAAATGCTGCACAATATACAAATGACTATGATGAATATCCATACGGTACAGCAATGGTACGCGGACATGATGGAAGTTATATAGCTGCGTTCAAGGATTATAGAGATGGACTGTTGTTGGAATTTGAGACTAGAATATTTAATAACATAAAAGTAAACTATAATTCTCAAATTTTAGATATAAATGATTTTGTTGGTGGAAAATTTAGAGACACTGGCTTTACCAAAAGCGAAATAGATAACTCGTTACTGCAAGATTTTATAAGATGGTTAACCTTGGTTGACAATGATTATACCACTAACGATTTTATTAACAGAGAAAATCAATTTACTTTTAACTATTCAACATTAACCTCAGTTGTTGACGGAGCACAGCTACCAGGGTTTTGGAGAGGGGTATACCTTGAAGCATTTGACACTGATAGGCCACACAGTCATCCATGGGAAATTTTGGGAATAACTATTAAACCGATCTGGTGGGACACTGTATATGGTGCAGCACCATATACAAGTAATAACCTAGTATTATGGGACGATATTGAGCAAGGTATTATTAGAGAACCAAATAAACCAGTTGTAATCAAAGAAAAATATGCACGTCCTGGATTAAGAAACTTCATTCCTGCAAATGAGCAAGGACTACTGCGTAGTCCAATTGAATCAAATTATGCAAAGAACTTTTTCTTTAGATCAATTGGAGATAATTTTAAATTTGGTGATCACTCACCAGTGGAAACAGCGTGGAGAAGAAGTTCTGAGTATCCGTTTTCAATAATCAAATCTTGGTTAATACACCAACCTTCAAAGGTAATGGGAGTTGGATTTGACCTGTCAAGAATACAAAAGAATTTAGCAGGTCAGAATATCTATTCTGAAACTGGTAAACACTTGACTCTTGATGCATTGGTATTTCCAAATTCATATCAAGATAGTCAACGTATTATGACATCGGGATTGGTGAATTACATTTATAATTTAATAGCAAATAATGTATTGTCAGTGTATGAGGATTATAAAACAGAAATTAAATCTATAAACAACCAACTTGGATTTAAGATTGGAGGGTTTACTGACAAGTCTAAATTTAAGTTAGTACTAGATAGTCGTTCACCTACTCAGACGCAAGTTGGTGGAATATTTGTTCCTGAGGACAATTATCAGGTGTTTTTGAACACCAGCTCAGTTGTTGATGTGGTGGTATACAGCGGATTAATTATTGAGAAAGCATCCGATGGGTACATCGTTAGAGGATACAACAATGAGGCTCCAATTTTTAATTATTTTGCTCCTATAAACAGCAGTAGGGATATCAGTGTTACTGTTGGTGGTATAAGTGAGGAATCATCTGAGTGGCAGTCTGGCAAGCCCTATGTTAAGGGACAGTTGTTGCAAAATGCAAATAAATTTTATAGAGTAACCAGCAGTTTTACTAGTGGTGATGCGTTTAGCACAGATAATCTAGCTTTATTAAAAGAAGTTCCAATTGTTGGCGGAAAAACAGCAATATTTGCAAGATCGTTCAACAATAGAACAGTATACAAAATGCCATATGGTACTAAAATAAAAACATCACAAGAAGTAATTGATTTTATTTTAGGATATGATGCGTATTTAAAAACCAGAGGGTTTAGTTTTAATTATTTCAATAATGACACTGGGTATGTTGAAAATTGGGATCACTCAGCAAGAGAATTCTTATTTTGGACGACGCAGGGCTGGGCAAGCCGTTCAACAATAGCATTGAGTCCTGCTGCATCTGAGATAAAGTTTAAATCAGATTATTCAGTTGTTGATGATATCTACGATGAATTTTATTCATATAGTATTTTAACATCAAATGGATTGCCTTTGGAAAGAAGGTTTAATAGTATTGAACGCAACTTGAACGAGTTTGGAATAACCACTGTTAAAACTGATGAAGGAATCTATAATATAAGACTTCCATTGGTTCAAAAAGAACATGTTGTATTGATAGATAACAAGACAGTATTCAGCGACGTTATATATCAACCAGAAACTGGCTATAGACAAGAACGAATAAAAGTTCTTGGATACAAGAGTGATAACTGGAATGGTGGTTTGAATATTCCTGGATTTGTATATGATGATGCAAAAATAACTGAATGGAAAAGTTGGAAAGATTATCAAATTGGTTCTCTGGTAAAGTATAAGCAATTTTATTATGTAGCAACGATGCCAACTCCGGGCACTGAGGATTTTAATTCAAGTTTCTGGTATAGATTAAGTGAGAAACCAGAGTCACAACTAATGACTAACTTTGATTACAGAATTAATCAGTTTTCAGATTTTTATGACTTAGATAGTGATAACTTTGATGCAGAACAGCAGCGAATGGCACAGCATTTAATTGGATACCAAAAGCGTGAATATTTGGCAAATATTATTAATGATGATGTCAGCCAGTATAAGTTTTATCAAGGATTTATACAAGACAAAGGTACTAGAAACGCTATAGAAAAATTGTTCAATCCTCTTGGAAGTTCTGACAAAAATAGTCTTGAATTTTACGAAGAATGGGCCATACAGTTAGGGCGTTATGGTGCTGTTGATGATGTAAAGCAAGTGGAATACATCTTATCAGAAGATAAATTTAAGGAAACCCCACAAAGTTTTGAATTAGTAAACGCTATACCATCAACTGTTGTTGATAAAGTTTATAGAATGACACCAGCTGAAGTATATGATAGTCCTTTTGATTACAATCACGCTCCCTTCCCAACTACTAACCTTAAAGAATATACACTTTCAGGTGGTTATGTGCATGAGGATGATGTTAATTTTAAAGCAGGATCCATAACCGAACTGGCAAATGGAGACGTCAATCAAGTTATCATGGGCTCGTATGTTTGGTTAACGCGAGCAGAACCAGAAACATGGACAGTGTACCAATTTGTTCCAAATACTGCAAATGTGACAGATTTGGAAAGTGCAAATGTATACGCAAAAGATGGTGTTAGATATTTGTACACATTGAGTATTGATGGTTGGACTAGTGGACTGTTCAATGTTGGTGATGTTATTGGAGTTCTAGCAGCAACTGACTACAATCTGTATGGAATGTATGAGATTGAAAATGTAGGAGTTAATACAATTGATATTGCAATCCCTTCAAATATTGCAATAAGAAACTTTAATGACCAGAATTGTTCAATAGTAAAACTTAGAAAAGTAAGAGTTTCCGATCTAGATGAAATGAATACTATTGTACAAGAAAAAGTTTATACTGACCAAAAAATCTGGGTAGATGATTTTTCAAACGGTGATTGGGCAACATTGGAAAACAAACCAGTGTATACTGACTTGCAAACTATTAATAATATTGCACAAAATGACAGCAGTGATCATAAATTTAGTAAGGCAATGTCAGCCACCAGTAACAATCGTGACGTGTTTATTAGCTCTCCTGAATATAATGATGGATTAGTAAATTATTACAAGCGATCAACTGAAACAGCCAACCTTGCAATACATGAGTCCTTGGTCCCACCAATTGGAATTTTTGATACACTTGCATCAAAGTTTGGTGAAAGCATAAGTGTTAGTGAAGATGGAAATTTCTTAGCAGTTGGAGTGCCTAATGCAAGTGGTGTTAAGACACGTTTCAAAGGTGAGTTTGATACCAGTCTAACGTACAATAAAAATGATGTTGTGAAATACAACGGTAATTACTGGAAAGCAAATAGAACAATACTTCCGGAAGTAGAATCTCAAAATCTTTCAACTTTTGATAGCTATATTGACATTTTGCAAACAACCGGTGCAAATTCTGAAACACTTTCATTGTTGCTTACTGGTAAACCATTCTTACCAAACAGTGACGATGTCGATCATATCTTGGTAAGAGCACCAGCTGATATGTATAAGGGAACAGCTATTGGTGAGGATACAATAACTTTGGCCTGGAATCTTAGAAGTTATGCCAATCCAAGTTTATCAGCAACACAGCCTTGGAACGGTTTAATCTCAGGAATTGATTCGGATTTTATTAATGGAGATCATGACATCGTAAACAAAGTTGACAATATACTTTATATTGATTCCTTTGTATCAGAAGATCTATTGCCAGTATCAGGCGGAGTAGTGACTACTAACAGTGGATCAGCAACAGTTGTGCGTGTTTATATACAAAATCAAAGCGCAGTGGTGTATATTAGCGAAACCAGTGGTATTTTTGGATCAACAGACGATTTGTATGTTAATGATAGGTTTGTGGGAACATATCAGCAGCCAATGGTTGATGACATAGAGGCACTTGGAAATTTTTGGTTAATTGAAGCACCGTTGTATAACAATGGTGATACATATTATGATGCTGGAACTGGCTTGGTATTTGTTGATGTCAACAATCAAGGTAATACATATTACAATATTCAAGATGATGTTAATACAATTGGCAGTTACACTACTAATAACAAACGTGCAAGTTTTATTTCACACTTGAGCTATAGTGGCAATCCTAATGAAGTTAATGGAGACTACGAAAGTAACCTTTGGGTTGTTAGAGCTCCAACATCATATGCAAACGAAACTACCTTTAACTTTAGATATTATCAACATTCTACTGCTGCAAGTTTAACCGATGCTGGATTTTCAGCTGCAATAATTGATACTGAACAAACAATTTATGACTTGTGGGATGGATATATTGATTTTGAATATACTAATTTTGACTTTACTGGTGCAGTATATGAAGTTCAAGTTGGTGATATTATTGAGGATGTACAGCTTCCGTTCAACCAATTTGGTGGAGTTTCTACAACATCCACAACTACTAGCAGTGCTGAGATTGTATTTTATCAGAGAAAATTTAATAGTGTAAGAGTATATGTTAAAAATGTTTCAGGTAACTGGGCAAAATTGGATAATACTGCAAAGTTTGACATTCGTAGAATACGATCTGGTGAAGTCAATAGAATAACTGGAACTGTAATTGATCACGGTAATGATGTAGTTCTTGAAAATGGGTTAATAGGTAAGTTGATGGTATTTGAAAATTCAAATACATTCCCAATTGTTTCAAATCCTGAAATTATCGATCAAGAGTATTACTTCTATACTGAAGAAGAAATTGTTGGTGCTGGCAGTGATGCTAGTAGTCCTGACCAATTCAATAAAGATTATACACAAATTTATAATATTTCTGGTGATGAATACGGCATTGCCGGGAGTATTGGCACTGGGGTTGTTGTGCTTTATGCTCGTGACACTGGTGGCAAATATAATATGAAAAAAGTGTTATCTACAGAATATGCATCAGAAAATAGGAACTTTGGTAAAAATGTCAAGATAGTTAAAAACAATAACCAATACAAACTGTTTGTAGCAAGTGATGATGCTGTTGAAGTTTTTGATCATGGACCGGCTACAACTGAAATATATAAAGGTAAATGGAGTTCTACTACAACTTACAACCAAGACGATGTTGTTCTATACAACGGAGATTATTATACAGCAGTTCGTGATGCAATTGATACTGCAATAACTGATGCATCAGCATGGAGTAATACTAGTTGGAAAGCATTAAATGATGTTGCATTATTGGAAATAAACACTTTCTCTGAATACTTTGAGGTTAATCAAGATGGTAACACGATAATAGCACGAATAGAATATCCTAATGAATTTGATTTTAAAATTCAAGTTTATACCTTGTATAATGGAAATTATTTATTAACACAAACAATAACTATGACTGATGACTTGAGTGAACCTGATAGTGGATGGGCACAAAGTATTGCACTATCGCCTAACGCAGAGCTAATAGCAATAAGCCAGCCTTTGTCTGATAAGTCGTTGTTGTCAACAGACAAGCGTGACAGGGGTTCAGTTCTCATATACAAGAAAGTTGATGGAACTTATCAGTATAATCAAACACTATATTCTGTAAAAAATGAAAAGTCTGAACAGTTTGGTTATAAGCTTGCATTTGGCGCTGGTAATCTGTTTGTGAGCAGTTTGTTTGGTGATACAGTATTCCTTAATACTTTTGACAACGGTGAAACTACGTTTGATTTGGATTATACTACGTTTAGTAAGCGTATTCCAGACACTGGATCAGTTTATGTTTATGAATATATAAATGACAAGATGGTAATTTCTGAAGAACTTACTAACAATTTGGAAAGTCTACGGTTTGGAGAGTATTTGTACGCAATAAATAACCATGCATATATCGGAGTTCCAGATATTGGATTGGAACAATCCAATGGGTTGGTGATAGATTATAGAAAACCATATGATGCTCAGGCTTGGGCACAGGTTAGATCGTTGATTAAACCAGTAGATGTATCAAAAATACGTGGTGCATTTTTGTATAACAAAAGAGAAAATCAAATAATAACATATCTTGATTTCATTGATCCAATACAAGGAAAAATTGCAGGACCAGCTGAACAGGAACTTACACACAAAGTTGGATATGATCCTGCATTATATAACACTGGTACTGTTCTAGAAGGAATAAACGACAATGTATTCTGGACAGACGAGCATGTTGGTGAACTTTGGTGGAATGTTAAAACAGCATCATTTGTGTATCCTTACCATGGAAATATTCAATATCAAAGAGACAAATGGAATGAATTACAGCCTGAAGCACAAGTTGACGTGTATGAATGGGTTGAAAGCGATTATCTGCCAAGTCAATGGGATACGTTGTCAAATACTGAAAAAGGGTCAATTGCAAGAATAAGCGGCTACAGTGTGTATGGTGATCAATTATATAGCACAAAATATGTATATGACGAAATAGGACAAAAATTTACTGCAAAATATTATTTCTGGGTAAACTACAAACAAACTATACCTGAAACTGGGAATAGATCATTGAGTGCGTTCAGCGTTGCTCAACTAATTGCACGTCCTAGACAGCAGGGATATAGATACATCAGTTTCTTGTCTGAAAATCGTTTTGTATTAAACAACTGTGAATCATTGATGTACAACGATGACATTGTTTTAAATATTAGATATACTGAAAAGGACGAAACTAATAGAAACTTGCACTCAATGTATCAAATATTAACTGACGGACTTGCTTCAAGTACAGTGCATCCTGACATTGAACGAAAATGGTATGATAGTTTAATTGGTGTTGATGAAGCAAATAACAAAGTTCCAGCAACAAATTTAACACCCAAGCAAAAGTATGGTGTGCAAAACAGACCAAGACAGAGTATGTTTGTTAATCGCATTGAAGCATTGAAGCAGATTATTGAAAGAACTAACTCAGTATTAAAAGAGCATATCGTTGTTGATGAATACAATATTTCTTCGTTGTTACAAAAAGAACCAACACCATCGCAATTTAATGGTGAATATGATATTGCAGTAGATACTGTTGATGAAATTCAATATGTTGGAGTTAATAAAATTGAAAAAGCTGTATTAACACCAGTTGTTATCAATGGAAGGATTAACAGTGTAAAAATAACAAATCCAGGACGTGGGTATAAAGTTGCTCCAAGTTATGAAATTGTGGGCACTGGTACAGATGCTGAAATAGAATTAACAATTAACAATTTGGGACAAATTGTTTCAGCAACAGTGACGTCTAAAGGGCATGGATATGGCGAATCAACACAGATAACTGTAAGACGGTTTTCTGTATTAGTTAATGCTGATTCTACTGTAAACGGAAGATGGAGTGTCTATGTTTGGGACGATGTAACTAGATTGTGGAACAGAAAAAGCGTTCAAGATTATGATGTAACAAATTATTGGGAATACATTGATTGGTATGCAACTGGTTATTCTGAATTTGTTGAAATTAACCATGTTGTTGAACAATCATATGAGCTACCAATTTTAAAATCAAAAATTGGAGATGTTGTAAAAATTAAAAATATCGGTTCAGGTGGTTGGCTATTGCTTGAAAAAATCAATAATGAAAATACAGAAGATTATACCATAAACTATAAAACTATTGGTAGACAAAATGGAACAATACAATTTTCTGATACTCTTTATGATAGCAGTAAAAATATTGTAGGTTATGACAACAGAAGTTTCGATAGTTACTTCTTTGACAATGACCCATCAATTGAATTACGAATTATCTTCAAAGCATTGCGTGATGATATTTTTACAAAAAAATTAACAAATGAATACAATCAACTGTTCTTCAGTTCGCTGAGATATGTGTTTGCTGAACAACCCTATGTTGACTGGGCATTCAAGACTAGTTTTATAAAAATTAAACAAAATCTTGGAGAATTGGTTCAGGATATTACTTTCAATACAGATACAATGCCAAGCTACCGTGCATATGTAGATGAAGTTAAACCATATAAGTCAGTTATACGTGAATACATAAATTCATATGAAGCTGTTGACAACACCAACAGCAGTGTAAGTGATTTTGATCTTCCACCAGCGTATGATAGCGTATATAAAAAGATAATTCCTTCTACAGCATCTATTATTGACAATGTATTAATTGACAATTCTACTATTACAAATGAATATCCAAGAAAGCATTGGCTTGATAATTACAAATATTCAATAAAATCAGTTGACATTGGAAATACTGGATCAGGTTATTTGTATAAGCCAACTGTTGAATTTGTTGGAGGCGGAGGGAGTGGTGCCAAAGCTGAAGCATTTATTGGTTATGGAAAAATTACGGCAATTAAGGTAACAAACTCTGGATCTGGGTATACTAGCGCACCCACGGTTGTGATAACAGGACCTCAGGAACAAAATGGAATTCCAGCAAAAGTAACTGCAATACTAGGAAATAGTGTTGTAAGAACACCAACTATTAAAATTAAATTTGATAGAACGTCTGGTAAATATCAGGTAACTTCATTAAGTAAAACAGAATCGTTTACTGGAACGGCTACCAAAACTGTTTATAATTTAGAATGGCCTATAAACCTGTTAACCAACACTGTAACTGTTTATGTTGACAATGTTGAACAGCTTAGAAGTGCTTATGCAATCTATAATGTCAAGGATACTAGTATTGGGTATACTAGAGAACAAGGTCGCGTGAAGTTTGCAACACCACCGGCATTGGACAGTGTAATTGCAGTTACCTATCAAATTCCATTATCAATGTTATCAGCAGAAGATAGAATTAATTTTGCATATAATCCTACGTCAAGTACTGCTGGTGAAGATTTGGCACAACTAATGGACGGTATTGATTACGGTGGTGTTGAAGTTCGCAGCTTTGACTTTTCAGAAACAACTGGTTGGGATACACAAGGTTGGTACACTGATACATGGGATTCTTTTGAAACTTATGAGGATTACATATTTAGATTTGATGGGTCAACTGTTGCAGTTGATCTGGAAACACCATTGGAATTAAATAATATTTACAATGTTTATTTGAATGGAATAAGGCTTGATGATCCAAATTATGGTACTGAAAATTCTACAAACCAAAATGCGATAATGTCCAGCATTGTTGGTGATGGTGAAACCACCACCTTATACCTTGACGATTATGGAATAATTGTAAATGAAGGTGATGTACTAATAGTAAGAAAAACTACCAGTGATGGCAGCTTTATTCCAACAGCAAACAGTTACGACACTGCATTAACTGGTGGCGATCTGGCATATACAACTGCAAAGGGTATAAATGCTGAAGAAATCATTGTAGATGGTGATGGATTCGTAACACATACAACCAGTAAAGGAACTGAGGAATTAGTACCAGGTCAAGTTATCGATACATTGGATATAAGAGTGTATACAGTTGGAGATGATTCAACAGTATTTGCTTATAGACAGTTTAAGGACATGTTGAATAGAACTCACTTTAAACGGCTTGATGCAGCATCGACTACATTGGCGCAAGATTTAAATTATTATGATTTAAGAATTGAAGTCGTTGATGGATCTAATTTACCAGTTCCAAGTAAAGATACTAATAACCCTGGTATTATTTTCATTAACAAAGAAAGAATTGAATATTTCGTTAAAGACGGTAATACATTGCGTCAGCTGAGAAGAGGCACACTGGGTACTGGTGTAAAAGATATTCATACAGTTGATTCTAAGATATATAATCAAGATGGAACTAAAACAATACCTTATGCAGATTTATCACAGATGCAAACTGAAACAGCAGACGGTAATACCAATACTTGGATATTAAACTTTGTACCATCAAAGATTGACGAGTTTGAAGTTTTTGTAGCTGGAAAAAGATTACGTAAGAATTCAGTTAATGTATTCAATGTCTCACTTGCTCTAGATAGTCCACTTGGGGATACATTAGTAGATGCTGAGTATACCTTTGATGTTAACAGCAATAGTATTACCACAGCATTTACACCAAGCGAGAATCAACAAATTATGATAGTTAGAAAAACAGGAAAAACGTGGACACCAGCAGGGGTGTCGCTGATTGATTCGGATAGTGCAGTCAGCAATTTCTTAAGATTAGGTACATCTGAGTTACCAGAATAAATACATTATAGGAAAACAAATGAGTGAAAACATGAAAGATACCAGTGGAATTGCTGTCCAAGGACACATAAAAATAACCGATCCAACTACTGGAAAGGTAATAGTAGATAAACGAAATGCAATACATTATGAAAATATGAGTATTGCACTTGCTGAGAGTTTGAGTAACGCTGGTGAAGGATTTGTTTATGAAATGAGTTTTGGTAACGGTGGCACCAGTGTCGATCCAACCGGGATCATAACATATCTAACACCAAACAGCACTGGCACAAACGCCAGTTTGTATAATCAAACATACACCAAAGTGGTTGATGATAGAAGTGTTAATAATGTTGACCCTGCTAGGAACAACATAGAGACAAGACACGTAAGTGGTACAAATTATACTGATATCATTGTAAGTTGTTTGTTGGACTATGGAGAACCAGAAGGCCAGCAAGCTTTTGATACTGGAACTGATGCAACTGATGCATATATTTTTGATGAACTGGGTTTAAGAAGTTACAGTAGTTCTGGAACTGGTCGTCTGCTTACCCATGTCATCTTTCATCCAGTGCAAAAAAGTTTAAACAGACTAATTCAAATTGATTACACAGTGAGAGTTCAGAGTCTTAGTGGGGGTAATGTATAATGTCTTATGAAGTAAAATACACTGATGATCTTAATAAAGGTGCCATTATTGTAGAAGATAATACTATTAATACAGAAACCACACTGGGATTACCTGGAAAATTTGCTAACGGATACGGGCAAACAGTTGCTGAAAATTTTTTACATTTGTTGGAAAATTTTGCATCGACTGAAGCGCCGCTGAGACCTGTTGAAGGTCAACTTTGGTATGACACTAATATTGGCATAGATCAGCTAAAAATTTATGATGGAACAAATTGGGTAGCTAGCGGCGGTCTTAAAAAGTCAACATCTGAGCCTTCGACTACCACGAGTAATGCTGGTGACCTTTGGTCAAATACTGACACACAGCAATTATTTTTGTACAACGGTAGTAGTTGGGTGTTAGTTGGACCTGAATATTCAGATGGTCTGCTTACTGGCGGTCGCCAAGAAATAATAGTTGGTGCTGATGATGTATCATATAGTGTGTATGTTATTAAGGTTAATAATGTTACAAAAATTATAATTAGTGCAAGTGCATTTAGACCAAAACTTACCATTGCTGGTTTTAGTACAATAAATCCAGGTATTAATTTGGCAACTAACACCAAATATTACGGTGTTGCTGAAAGTGCTGAAAGTTTGAATATACTTAACACTAAAATTTTAGCATCAAACTTTTTAAGATCTGACGTTGAGTCAACAACAAATTACAGACTTAGAGTAAAATCCAACGATGGAATACAGATAGGTGCAAATAACCAATTCAATGTAAATGTGTCCAATGAGGCAGGGATAATACAGCATAACACTGTGGGGTCAAATATTGACATACGGTTGCGTGATGAAAATACATTTAACACTGTGATGAGAATTGATTCATCAAAACGTGTGGGTATTAACACAAATAATCCACAAGAAACACTTGATGTAGTTGGGAATATCAGATTAACAACGTCTGAAGATGATTCAACTTCTGGTGTTATGCATATTGAAAGTATTATTGAAAGTACTGATATAACTGAAGGAAGTTTGATCGTTGAAGGTGGAACTGGCATTGCATTAAACCTAAATGTTGGTGGAAATGCTAGCATTAACGGTGACCTTGTAACAACTAACATTGTTCCTGATCAATCAGTTGCTAGGAACATAGGAAGCCTTGTTGCAAAATATAATGATGTATTTGCCCAGAGGTTTGTTGGAACACTTCAAGGAAACGTAACTGGAAACGTAACTGGTAAAGCCTCTTCAGCAGATAGATTGACCACATCAACGTTGTTTAGTGTAACAGGTGATATTGCATCATCAGCAATTGCTTATAACGGAAGTCAAAATAGTATACAATTAGACGTTACTATTAATGATAGCTTTGTAACTTCAAAGAATTCATTAACAGCAGTAAGTGATTCAGATGAATTACTGATTAATAAACCAATAGCAAATGCAAGTTACGAGCCAGGAATTTATAAAGTTTCAAAAGCAAACTTTCTAAAAAGCTTACCAACATTTCCAGTGGGTATGATTACTCCTTATGGAGGAACAGAAGCACCTGTAGGATGGTTATTATGTGATGGATCTGAAAAAAATAAATCAGAGTACACTGCATTGTGGTTAGCCATAGGATATAATTTCAAAGCGGCTATTGACTTGTCAGACGGTGGTGTTAATAAATTTGCAATTCCAGACCTCAGAGGTCGATCTCTAGTTGGTATTGATAGTATGGGCGGATCAAGTGCCAATCGAGTAACTGATACCAATGCTGACGTAATTGGCGGAACTGGTGGTTTGGAAGATACTGTTATAAGTATTGAAAATATCCCAGATCACAGTCATGATTTAACTAGTGATGCAGGGTATTCATATTATGCAGTAAGAGCTGGTACAGACTTAACACAAGATCCTGATTCAGTGGCATTGAGTATTGATTCTACTGATGCTCAATCAACACTTGGGTATAATTCAAGTGGTAAAGTGGAAACACGAGTGTTGCAGGATGACGGGGATCCATTAACCACAGATCCATTTGTGGATATTACACTGAGTACTCCCTTAAATGTTATGAATCCATTCATGGCAGTAAACTATATAATTTATACTGGACAATAAAATGAGTTATCAATTAAACAAGACAGACGGTACACTATTAACAGAACTAATTGATGGCCAGTTAGACGTCAACTCAACCAATCTTACACTAGTAGGAAAAAACTACACTGGATACGGTGAATTTTTTAATGAAAACTTCATAAAATTGTTAGAAAACTTTGCAAATACAGCAGCACCAAGTAATCCAGTAGAAGGACAATTTTGGTGGGATAAAACAAATCTCAAAGTTAAAATCTTTGATGGATATGAATGGAAAACCATCAGTGGTCCTTATGTTCAAGAAACGCGACCTCAGATGGTAGCAGGTGACGTTTGGATTGACACTGAAAATAAACAATTTTATGCATATGATGGCACAGACGCATTATTAATTGGACCAGATTATACAAGTTCACAGGGATTAAGTGGATTTGAAGTAGTGTCATTGACTGATACACTTGGAATTGAACATACTATTGTTAAATTAATGATCGGGAATCAAGTAATTGGCGTTCATTCATTGTCTGAATTTACTCCTATATTATCGAATAGAATTAATGAACTAACAACAACTACAAATGAAACTGGTACAATATATAAAGGGTTTAACGTAGCATCTGCTGAAACATATAAATTTTTAGGAATAGCAGCAAGATCTGATTCACTTGTTGATTCTATTGGTAATAATAGAACAGCAGAACAGTTTTTACCATCAGATAGGACAGGCGTGACTACTGGACAATTAAATATTCGAAACTCCAGTGGATTATCAGTTGGAACAGATGATAATGTTTATTTAAAAATTGTCGGTACTGCGTTCGTGATTGAACAGCAGAAAATAGACAATGATTTAAAGTTTAGAATTAAATCTAGCTCAGCAGGATCTGTACCAATTGATGCATTAACTGTTAAATCAAGTAATACGTCAATTGGTATTTTTAATAATAATCCTCAATATACACTAGATGTCAATGGGGATGTTAATATATCAGGAAATTTGACTATTCAGGGAACTAGTTTAATTACTGAAGTTGAAACAGTACAAGTACAAGACAAAAATATTGAACTTGGTGTATTGTCCACGCCTACTGACATTTTGGCCAATGGTGGCGGGATTACGCTAAAGGGTGATACTGATAAAACACTAATTTGGGAGTATTCAACAAATTCCTGGACAGCTAATACCAATGTCAATTTGTCATCAATAAGTGACTCTTATCGTATTAATAATAGTGTCAAACTTACTAATGACAGTTTAACTAACATAACTTATGCAGATGATCTTATAAGAATTGGTACATTGGGGAATTTGGATGTTGACAATATTAATATTAATGGAAATAGAATATTAAGCAATCTATCAATGATAATATCCGCAGCAAATGGTATAGCAATCACTGTTGGAAATGGACATATTGATATACAGGATAATAGAAAAATTACCGGATTAGCGACACCCACAAATGCACAGGATGCAGCTAATAAAACATATGTCGATCAGAAAATAATATCTGAAACAATGGTAACTCAATTTGATATTACTGGAATGGGTACAGGAGCAACATTGCAGACAAATATAGCTGCATACTTAAATGATTTGTACCCAGCGTCTGGTTATAATGGAAAATATATGAGAATACACACAACATCATATACAGATGTAGCAGTTACTGGAATTGATGTTGACGCTATAAAAACCATCGATTATGTTGCAGTAGATTCGAATGGAACACAAAATGTTTCAGTAGTTGGAGACGTTGTATTTGACCCAGCTGGCGCATCTGGATCTACAATAATTATACCCACACGCTCATTAATGGTTTTTAATTCTAATGGTGCAGAATGGCAGCATGTTGATACGACAACATATACCTAAAAACGATAAATAACTTAAAGCACTAGGAGTTAGTAACGAATGGCTTATCAAATTGATAGATATAATAATACACCATTGGCAATTGTTGAGGATGGCACAGTTGATCAGACCACTGATTTAAAGTTCATAGGTAAAAACTATGCAGGATATGGTGAAGCACAAAATGAGAACTTTTTATTCTTGTTAGAAAACTTTTCAGGTGCAAATGCACCTGCGAGGCCACTTTCTGGGCAGATTTGGTTTGATACCTCATCCAGTAAACTAAAGTTTTATGATGGTACTAATTGGAGAACAACTGGTGGTGCAGAAATTACTAGCTCAGAACCAGATGGACAGACAAACGGAGACCTTTGGTGGGACATATCAAGCGAACAGCTATATGTTTATAATGGATCAAGTTATGTTCTAGTGGGACCTCAAAATGCTGGCGTGGGCGAGACCCTTATGAAGAGTATACAGGTTTATGACACTGAATTAGTATTGCGTACAATTATCACTAGTGTTATTGAAGATAAAGTGGTATCAATAATTAGTCCAGATGAATTTATATTAGATGCTGAACGAAACGACATTGAGGGCTTTGACGTTATCAAGCAGGGTATTACTCTAAAAAATACAAAAGAAGCTACCTTGGGTGTGACCACTCCGGCTGATCATTGGTTTTGGGGAACTGCATCAAACGCAGCCAAGTTTGGTGGATTGACACCAAGCTCTTTCCTACAGGTGGGTGAAAGTGGAAACGTAGACTTTTCTAATGGAATCACCATGCCTGACAGTGGAATTACTATTGGTGATGGTCTCGACTTGTTGATATATGTAGAAGACGGTTCTGATGCAATAATTGAAAACCAAAGTGGAATAAACAGCACTATAAATTTTCTAACAACAAATATAAGTGGGACGTCAGTAAATTCAGTAACAATAAATTCATTGGGTCTTGTGCCTAGTGAAGATAACACATATGATATTGGTACAACTTCATTAAAATGGGCAAATGTTCACGCATATAACTTTTTTGGCGAAGCAAGTAAAGCAACCACATTACGTGTTGGCAGTGATTTCAGAAGTGCGTCAGTATCAGTTGCGTCAAATACAGTAGCAGTGCGTGATGGATCAGGAAACTTGTCAGCAACTCTATTTCAAGGTACTGCAACATCAGCTAGATATGCTGACTTAGCTGAAAAATATACAACTGATCAAGAATATCCAGTTGGTACAGCTATGTGCGTATGTGGTCATTCGGATCATGAAATGGAAGCGTTTGTCCAAGGCAGTACAGTTGTTGGTGTGATCTCAGACAAGCCTGCATATTTAATGAATGCAGAAGCAGATGGTCAAGCTATTGCATTGGTTGGACGTGTACCAGTTAGGGTCGTTGGTCCAGTTAACAAAGGTCAACGTGTGTATGCTTGGGAAAATGGCACATGCACATGCACAGCGCAATACAAAACTGACGCATTGGTTGGAATTGCATTGGAAAGTAATTTGGCTGATGATGAAAAGTTAGTAGAATGCATACTTAAAGTAGTATAAGGAAACACAATGGCAGATGTTACATCAGCAAGATATGATAATGTACAAGCAAGAATTGCAAATATATTAGGAAATGGTGCTGGCTCAAGCGGGTACGGTCAAACAGGGTCAACTGGTTATGGATCAAACATAAGTAGTTATCTAGTTTCCGGGATTCAAAACAAAACAATTGAAGCTGCTGACATAAATGCTATGTACGTTGACATGGTCAGAGCAAGAGCTCACCAAACTGGCGTTGAAACTTCTCAAATTGCACAAATGGTGGCTGACCTTAATGTGATTTCTGAGAATGAAAGTTATTTTGTTAATAATGATGGTACGACTACTATTGATCCTACTGGATCAGTAAAAGGAATTTCAGATTTTGAGAACCTAATGACTCAAATTGAAAACAGCAAATTTACTATACATGATAGTCAAAAAAGTCTAGAATCAAAAACTTCAAGCAGCAGGACATCACCATGGAATGGTGTAATTTATCATGAATTTACCGTGTCATTTATTGATGGAAATCATCGTAGGCATTTCTTTAACAGTGGTGGTGATATCCGCATAAGTGGAAATAACACTGGTGCATTGACGCCCAAGGGTACTGATTGGAATACTTTATTAAGTAGTATAGGAACAATTATTTTTAATTATGATGTTACTAGAAGCAGCACTGACGCTGGTACACCGTCAGATATTGGAAATTATGATTTAAACAGTGATTATCAGACAATATATTCCAAAGCTGGGTCCGGAGTATCAGCACTGTATGCTGGAAACGTGTATACCATAAAAGCAAAAGAAGTTTCAGTAAGTTCTATACAATTTAAAATAGAGTTCAACGACAATTCAACAGGAACCACTGTGGATAATAATGTTGATGGGACAATTACTAGTTCCATTCAACAAAACCGTGCCACTGGAAATTATGTGCAAGTTCCAACACCAACGTATTCAAACAATATCACACTTGGAAGTTTTGCCGAACCACCAGCGCAGTATTTACTTAGTGTTACTGCCTCATCAGTATTTGAGGGTGAGAGTTTTACTGTTAATTTGAATACATTAAACGTGGCAAATAATGTATTGGTTCCATATACAATATCTGGAGTTACTTCTGCAAATATCAGTGGTGATGGAATAACTGGTAATTTTCAAGTCATATCAGGGGTTAGTACAAAAACATTTAATTTGGTACCAGAAGTAACAGATACAATAAAAACATTTGTCCTGACACTTGATAATGGTGAAGCATCCACCAGCGTTGAAATAGCAAATCAACCTATTCCTACTAGTGCAAACAGAACTTGTATTGCAGTTATAGATGAAGCCAGTATAGGCGGGTATGATCCAAATCAAAGTTCACTTAATGCAGATTGGGCTAGTTTTAGGTCTCAATGGCCCGATAGAACGTTTTATTTGTTGCAACCCAACATTAAAAATAACGGAACTTTGGTATACACAGACCCGTCAACGTCAGTTCTAAGGGTTCCAGCAGATTACACAGCAGATCCTGATGCGTTTGGGCCTATTCAAGTTAATAGGGACGAAGGAGTCACTAGTAGAGCTTCAGACTGGTATGAGTTGTGTAACTTAAACAGCTTTCCTGATGGTTCTGAAATTGCAATGTTTATTGACGTGTCAGGAAGTATGACTATGCGAACAATTCAAGCTAGTTACGATCTATTAGTAAGTAAACTAAACGCTAGAAATATGTCTATAATTTCAGTCAGCAACAAACAAGAAAATTGGATTTTACCTTTTAATCAGATACTTTGATAACAGTTAAATACGTATATAAATACGTCGAAGGGTGATTTACGATGGCAGAAATACTGGCTACACGATTTAATACATTACAGCAGAGAATATCTGCAATAATGAGCGATGCGACTGCGGGTGCTCCTACAACTGGATATGGGCAATCTTTAAATAGTGCAGCATTTTATCCAATTGTGGGAAATTATGCAATTAATGCAGCATCAACAGATATAATTTCAGCAGATCAATATGAAAGTTTGTACATTGATTTGGTTAGAGCCAGAGTACACCAAGTTGGAACTGCTGGGTACACTATTGAGCCTTTTGTTGTGGGCGATTACAATACAAACACAACTTCTACTGATCGTGTTGAAGAACTATATATTTCAGACCTTGAATCTCTTATGACTCAAATAGAAGCCAATAAGTTTTTAGTACATCCAACGCAGTTGTCAGTATCTAGTTTAACAGCATCAACTAGGACTGCTACTTGGAACACCGCAGTTACTCATGCATTCACAGTAAACTTTGCTAGCGAAACATCAAGAAGAAACTTTTTTAATGCTGGTGGTCAAATACGGTTTGAGCCAGTATTAACTTATGTTGGATCTGAATCTAAAACACTTGATTGGCAAAGTTTGTTATCTTCAATTGGTTCGGTAATATTTGCTCACACCAGCACATTTAGTACTAACGGATCAGGAACTGGATCAACGATAGGTGGAAACGACAATTCCTTAACTGCTAGCAACCAACTTATCTATAGAAAATATGGAACTTCTTATTCATCAAACAACTTGGCCATATATGCTAGACAAAATACCGTATCACAATTGCAGTTTACATTGATATTTTCCGACTCTCAAGTAGAGAACACTGACGAAGTTGTCAGAGGAACATTGAGCAGTGTGGTAAACACAGGGTTACCTGATGGATCAGTAACACTCGGTGGTATCGGTTACACCACCGTTAAGTCAACTGCACCAACTGCCACTCTTGTAACTGCAATAACCTAATCAAAAACAGTTTGACATTTTGAAAATAATACTATATAATAATGTATATATAGGAGATTGCTATGGATGAACGTCTAGAAAAAGCACTTAAAATTGGCAATTTGATGGTTACGTTAGCCGATCAAAAACGAATGTTAAAAGAAAAGTTTTTGGAAAATTTAATTTACTACACTAATGGAAGTCAATTTAACATTAATAAAGAACTGTTGACATTTGTTAACATGCTGCTATCCCAGGGACATGAAACTGATGTTGTGTTACTTGATGATAACTCTATTCCAGTAGAGATAGCTGACCTTGCTGAGTTTTATGAAAACATTCTCAACTTGTACTTTTCAGCCTCAAACGAGTATTTAATCAAATATTCTGAGTTAAAGAAACGCCGAACTGTTGAGGGATTGATCAATCACAATGAGTAGTAGAGGAGTTTTGCTTTTTGCAAGGAATAATTCTACTATTGATTATGCAAAACAGGCTGTTTTTTTAGCCAATAGAATAAAACAATATTTGAATATTCCAACTAGTATAGTTACAGACAATGTAGACTATCTCAAGGATAATTTTGATAGTTCTATTTTTGATAGAATAATTCCAGTAGAATACGAAAATTCTATGAATAACAGGCGTTATTCAGATGGCGCACTGCATAGCATAGTATTAAATTTTAAAAATGATATAAGATCAAAGTCATTCGATCTTAGTCCTTATGATGAAACTATTGTCATGGACACTGATTATATTATCTCAAATAATTTGCTAACCAAGTGTTTTGATAGTAACCAAGATCTAATGTTGTTTAAAAAGTCAGAAGACTTGGCAGGGTATCGTGATACATTTGAATTTAAATATGTGAGTAATTCTAGTATAGACTTTTATTGGGCAACTGTGGTATTTTTTAGAAAAACTTCTAATAATAAAGTATTTTTTGATTTAATCTCTCATATATCTGAAAATTGGAGTCATTATCGCTCAGTGTATCAAATAGACCAGTTGTTGTTTAGGAATGATTATGCATTTAGTATAGCTGTTCATATTATGAATGGGTTTACTGATGCAAAGTTTGCAGGTGAACTACCTGGAAAACTGTTTTACATTACTGATCAAGACTTGCTAATTTCGTTGAATGAAGATAAAATGAAATTTTTAGTACAACGAGAAAACCATTTGGGTGAATATACAGCACTGTCAACACACGGTCAAAATATACACGTTATGAATAAATTTAGTCTTGGGAGAATAATTGATGACACCATCTAGAGGAATAATAGTAGTTGCTCAAAATACTGAAACGGTTAATTACGTGGAGCAAGCGTGTTTGTTGGCGATGAGTTTACATGCAACCACTCCTGGTACAAAAATAAGTATTAATACGAACGATGATATACCAACTGAGTATGTAACGTTATTTGACAACATAATACCAATAATGTGGAATGATGATGCAGCACAATCTGATTGGAAAATAGAAAATCGTTGGAAAGTATTCCATGCAAGTCCTTATGATGAAACTATTGTTATGGATACTGACATCTTAGTTTTACAGGATATTAACTTCCTATGGGATTTTTACAGTAATTACGATTTGTTTTTCACCAGTAACGTATACACCTATAGAAAGGAGTTAATTGCTAGTGATTATTATCGTAAAACATTTACTGCAAATGACTTGCCTAATTTATATAGTGGATTGTATTACTTTAAAAAGACAGACTTTTCTCTTGAATTTTTTGAATATCTAAGATTGGTGACACATAACTGGGAACTGTTTTACGGAAAATTTGTTCCTAAAGAATACCCAGCACATCCAAGTTTTGATGTTAGTTGCGCAATAGTTGCAAAAATTATGGGATGCGTTGAAGATATTACCAATCCGACAATTGGTTATCCGTTGTTTGTTCACATGAAATCAAAGGTTCAAAATTGGAGAAATGCAGCAAGCAGGTGGCAAGACGTCTTGGGAGTATACGTAAGTGATAATTGCAGTATAAAATTAGGCAATCATCTACAAACTGGCATTCTACACTACACTGAAAAAGATTTCGTAACACCTGAAATTATGGACAAATATAGGAAATTAGTCAATGTTTAATGTAACTGAACTACTAAAAAAAATTAATACGAATATTGAAACTTCAGCAGTCACTTATATATATTATAATAAAGCTACCGGATCATTGTCTAAAATAGCCAATACATGTGATGAAGAAAGCGAAGATTCTATATTGATATCCTCATACGATGAAGTCAATAATATTATTGATGGAACTCATCAACTTGAGGATTATAGTGTACAGTTTGATAGCACCACGTCGTCTCACAAATTGTTTAAAAAAACCCAGATAACTAAACATAATTCAATAAATGAAAAGTTGCATAAACTTGATACAAAGTTTAATGAAGATGACGTTGACATTGTTGTAACTCAAGATAATTTAACGCAAACTTGGAAAGTAAGAGTAACAGAATCCGGGCAAGTTAAATTAAAAAAAAATATTATACATATCACAGATAGAATAAGTTTTACAATAGTACAAAACAACGATCCAAATATTTTTTATGAAAAGTTTGATGTAGATCTATTAAAATTTAAGACAACAAATATATTTGAAACCAAGTTCAAGTACGATTATTCTAAATTGTTGAACACTCCCAGCGTATACACTTGCAAACTTTTCAGTAAATATGGACATAAAGTTAATTCATGAGCAACATCTTCAAAGTAATAGATCAAGATATAATTTATCTAAGTTATGATGAACCCAACGCGGAAAAAAACTATGCTGATTTGTGTAGTAAAGTTCCTTGGGCAAAGAGAGTACATGGAGTCAAGGGCAGTGACAACGCCCACAAAGCTTGTGCAGCCGTAAGTGAAACTGATAGGTTTATAACAATTGATGGTGATAATATCATTAATGCAGACTTTCTACAGCAAGAAATAAACTTTACTGAAAATGCAGATATATCAAATTGTGTGATCAGTTGGATGGCAAAAAATACCATTAATGGATTAATGTATGGAAATGGTGGCATAAAATGCTGGCCAAAGAAATACGTACTTGGTATGCGTACTCATGAAAATGCAGATCCCAAAAACAAGCAATCACAAGTGGATTTTTGTTGGGATACTGAGTATATTCAAATGAACGGATGTTATAGTGAAATTATGAACAATTCTTCACCAAAACAAGCTTGGCGAGCAGGATTTCGTGAAGGTGTTAAAATGGCATTGGACCAAGGTGTAAAACCTACATTTGAACAGTTTCAAAAAAATCATTGGAAGAACATGCATCGTCTTTACATTTGGCTTATGGTAGGTGCAGATGTGCAAAACGGATTATGGGCAATTTACGGAGCACGTGAAGGATTGTACAAAACTATGTGTACTGACTGGAATTACATAAACGTAAGAGATTTTGATTTTTTAAATGATGCCTGGGATAATGTATACAGCGGCATAACTGAAGAAATGTTGCCTTACGAAATTATGGGACTTGGTGAAACATTGATTCACGAACTTAATTTACCAATATCAAGTAACCCACTTGACTCAGAACAAAGCAAGTTTTTTAAAATCGTTTACCAAAATCCTGAAAGATCACTTAATCAAAAATTTATAGATTTGGAAAAATAAATGAAAATACCAGTGTATGTTTCTGGGAGTGGAAATAGAAAATACAACAACATATATCCGTATAGATTTGACGTAAGCAATGTTATACTAGATCAAGAATATCCAGAAGGTTTTTTTGGATTATATGGTAATGCATTTTATGGAATATTCAAGGATCGTACAACTGAAAAGAGGTATTATTTTCCAGTAATTGTGAGTATGAGTGGGGTAGCTGACATTATTGAAAAAATCGTAATTAATAACAGCGTTTTATCTGATATCAGAAATAAAAACTGCAAAATACTAATTGTATCTCCATATGAGGGCTGGGGATGGAATTATTACAAGCCAATGATTGATAAAATTGTATCGAAATTTTCATTAGGTTATCAAGATTTTGTATTGTTTGATGGAAATTTAGTAAAACATCCCGAAATTAAGTCTGTTTATTTTAATTTTTGGGAAAGACAGCCACTATACAAAAATTTACAAGATTTACAAGTAACTGCATATCGTCGCCTGACATCAGATAATCATCGCTCCCAAAAATTTATATATTTAAATAGACGGCCACATAGTGCAAGAATAGCGGCTGTTACGTTGATGTATAAAATGAGAAAGCATGGGTTGCTCAGCTTGGGTCTAGATGGCCAAATGGGTGGAAATTATATAGTTGGACAACTTGCCAGATTTGAGCAGTTGTATCCTAATATATATAAAACATATAAAGAAATAGACCTTTATCCAAAGTTGCCACTTACAATTAATGATGGCATTGATGCTGAAGCAGAAAACCCAGTTGATGACCTTTCAGTTGACAAGTTTTATGATTCTTACTTGCATGTTGTTGCAGAAACATATCACGGTACCAATACAAGTAGAATGTTTTTTAGTGAAAAAGTATTTAAACCTATTATGTTTTTACAGCCATTTGTAATTTTTGGTCAACTGCATTCATTAAAATATTTAAAAGAGATGGGATACAAAACTTTTTCTGCCTACATTGATGAGTCGTATGACGAAATTGAAAATGATGAAGACCGTCTATATGAATCCGTTAACGCTGTTAAAAAATTTATCAAAAAAGATAAAACCGAAATGCATAAAGTTATGCAGGAAATGGCACCTATATTAACACACAATATAAGTCATCTTCAGTATAGAACAATGGTTTATGATGACGCAATTAGAAAACAATTAAAGGATATTCTTGATGAAGTATGATAGAATAGTAACTTTTGGGTGCAGTATTCCATTTGGTCACGGATTAGATAACAAACATCCTGGTGAACAGAGTCATATCATTTATTCAAACTACCTGTACGATAAAGTTATAAGTACTCAGAGTATTGGAGATTAAAATGAAAATAGGATTTATTGGTGTAGGAAAACTTGGACAACCATGTGCAGAAGCAATGGCTGATTATTATGATGTGGTTGGATATGATGTTTCGGATAGAACTCCATCAAATTTCAAAATGGTTAATACTTTAGAGGATGTATGCAAAGGCAGAGATGTAATTTTTATAGCTGCGCCAACACCTCATGATTCCAGCTATGACGGTAGATCACCAATAATAGACAAGCAACCAAAAGATTTTGATTATACTACTGTTAAACATATTCTGTCTGAAATCAATAGTTACTTAACCAAGGATCAGCTAGTAGTTTTGATTAGCACAGTATTACCAGGAACAACTAGGACTCAATTTATCCCATTGATTGATAATTATAGATTTATTTACAATCCATATCTCATAGCAATGGGTAGCGTTAAATGGGATATGTTAAATCCAGAAATGCTTATTATTGGAACAGCAGATGGCAGCGAAACTGGTGATGCACAGATATTAAAAAATCTTTATGCCCCAATGATGCAAAATAATCCCAAAGTTGCAGTAGGAACTTGGGACGAAGCAGAGTCTATTAAGATATTCTATAACACATTTATCAGTGCAAAAGTCAGTTTGGTTAATATGATTCAGGATGTTGCAGAAAAGAATGGCAACATTGATGTTGACGTCGTCACAGACGCTTTGGCAGGCGCAACCATGCGCATCACTGGACCCAAGTACATGAAGGCTGGAATGGGAGATGCTGGCCCCTGTCATCCCAGAGACAACATTGCGTTAAGATATCTTGCAGATAGATTAGAGTTAGAATATGATCTATTTTATAGCATTATGAAGTCCAGAGAAGTGCAGGCTGAAAACCTTGCAAAGGTTCTAGTTAAACATGCAAATCAAACCAAGCAGCCCAAAGTGTATATCCATGGAAAAGCATACAAGCCAGGAGTTGAGTACATTGATGGAAGTTATAGTCTACTAGTGGGACACTATGTAGAACAACTTGGTAAAGCTGTTGTTTACATAGATCCATTGACTGGTGACAATGTTGATATGACTGAAGCTGGTGTTATTTTATTGGCACACAGCTCAACAACAACTTATGGTTATACTAGTATGGAGATAACAGACGATCTTTATTGTGAAATTCCGTTAGGTAGTACTGTAATTGATCCTTGGAGGTCTTTTAACCAACCTGGGTATACTGTAATTCATTATGGAAATACTAGGTATGACAAAAAACGATAAGCAAGTATTGATCAAATAATTTTACCGTTTTTATCTAGACAAATCCAATAAAAGGTGTTATAATAAATTATGTACGATATAATCTTTATAGGAGATGATACTCTCCAATGGAAAAAATTAAAAGATAGGGTTGCAATAGCAAAACGTGCCAAGAGTTTAGAAGCAGCAAAAAAAATGTCACTGACACGGATGTTTTGGGTTGTTTGGGCTGGGTTAGATGTCAATAAAGATTTTGACTTTTCGTATAAATGTGAAGTTTGGGACGAACAGTATATACATGTTTTTAAGAATGATGATGAATATAATGGTATAACACTGTTTCCTAAAACGGTTGATATCAGTAATATTGATATAGAAAATAGAGTTTATAAAAATGTAAAATATTGGGATATTGTTGCGAGCAATACCAGTGTTCCGGGTCCATACGATATAGTCTTTATAAGTTACAATGAAACAAACGCAGATCAAAACTATGCCGCATTAATTGAACGATTTCCAATGTCAAAGCGTATACACGGAGTTAAGGGAATTCACCAAGCACACATTGCCGCTGCAACTGAATGTTTTACAGATATGTTTTGGATAGTAGACGGTGACGCACAAATAGTGGATGACTTTGATTTTTCATATATTGCACCTGATCATCAACGTGATCACGTACATGTATGGCGCAGTCAAAATCCAGTAAACAACTTGATATATGGGTATGGTGGGGTAAAATTGTTTCCTCGCAATTTGACACTGCAAATGGATATAAGTAAGCCAGACATGACAACCAGTATCAGTGATAAATTTAAAGTAATGCCTGAAATATCAAATATTACTAGTTTTAATAGCGACCCCTTCAGTACATGGAGGAGTGCATTTAGAGAATGTGCCAAACTTTCTTCAAAAGTTATTGATAGACAGAATGAAGATGAAACAGCTCAACGGTTAACCACTTGGTGTACTGTGGGTGAACAAGCACTTTATGGAACATATGCCATTGCAGGTGCCAAAGCTGGTGCAGCATACGGAGCAAGAAATAAAGATAACTTGGATGCACTTGGAAAGATTAACAATTTTGATTGGCTAAAGGAGCAGTTTGATGCTACAAACATTTGAATTATTAGACAGGTTTGAATTACTATACCCATTGAACAGCAAAATTGCAGATTTACGTAGAGCGTATATTGATCAAGATTTTGGTAGTATTTTTAGATTGTTACCAAATAATGTTAATGGTGATATTGACGAATTACGAAAAGCAGTTCTTGAACAAAATCTGCATAGTATTTTTAGATTAGCAGACGATGATGATCTACGAAAGCTAATCCTAGAAGACAATATCTGGAAATTGTGGCCCATGCTAGACAGATACGTTAATACACAGTTTGTTGCAGCATTTAAAAGTTTTTTAGTTAATGAAATTAAAATTGACAATGATTGTTTTAGTCGGGGGCAACTGCAAAGCAAAATATGGTTAGTAAAGGAATTAGTAAAACTCAATCCTAATTTGGGCACAGTTTATCTTTGTGCAGGGTGGTACGCTACCCTTGCTACGATGATTTTTGAATCGAAATTAAAAGTAGACAAAATTCGCAGTTTTGACATTGACCCCAGTTGTGTAAATATTGCTAAGGTGTTTAATAAACCGTGGGTAATGACAGATTGGAAGTTCCAGGCAATTATACAAGACATAATGGATATAAATTACGCAGAGCACACATGGCAATACTGGAGCAATGCCAACAACAGATTGAGTTATCCTATAACAGATGTTCCTGATACTATTATTAATACTAGTTGTGAGCACTTAATAGACTTTACAGGATGGTACAATAAAATACCCAACGGCAAATTAATAGTTATTCAAGCAAATGATTATCATGATGTTAAGGAACATGTGAACACATATAACACCCTTGCTGAATTTAGTGCAAGTGCGCCCATGGTAACCACACTTTATGAAGGTGAATTGTCACTTCCAAAATATAAAAGGTTTATGAAAATTGGATATAGATAATCTTTCTCTTAGAGAATTACAAAAAGAAAGCGCCAGAGCATTGAGTACAATGCAAGCAACAAACAATAATATATGGCAGTTCAACAAGCAAGCGCACCACAATAGTCAAAACTGGTACAAAGCTGTCATTGAATGGTATGTAAACCAATACGGCGATTTGCCTAGTCGTGCAGGCCCTGGTAAAGATATAAAGTTGGTACATGATGTATAAGTATGATGAGATTAAAAGCATACACTTAGAAGTTACACAAAACTGCCAAGCAAGCTGCCCAATGTGTGACCGCAATATGAATGGCAAAGGCATCAATCCCCACATCAATTTGGATGAACTTAGCTTAGACGATTGTAAAAAGATTTTCCTTCCAGAATTTATTGCACAGTTAGACACTATGTACATGTGTGGCAACTTAGGTGATCCCATTGTTGCACGGGACACACTTGAAATATTTCGTTACTTTCGTGAACATAATCCCAACATGTGGTTAAGTATGAATACTAATGCAGGCGCAAAAAGTACAGAATGGTGGAAGGAACTTGCAGATGTCTTTAAAAACAAAGGAGCAGTTATATTCAGTGTGGATGGGTTACGTGATACAAATCATATCTATCGTCAGGGTGTTGTTTGGGACAATGTAGAACGCAATATGCGAGCATTTATTGCCGCAGGCGGTAGAGCACGTTGGGACTTTTTGATATTTGAACACAATCAGCATCAAGTCGAAGAAGCCGAAGCGCTTGCCAATGCTTGGGGTTGCGAGAAATTTATGAAAAAGAAAACCGGACGGTTTATTACACAGGCTTCGGAGAAAAAAGAATCACACCAAGCAGTTGATAAAAAGGGCAACGCTACTGCTGAACTTAAAAAGCCAGATGAAAAATACGTCAATAAGGCATTAAGTAAGCAAGATGTAATTATAAACAAATATGGTAGTATGGATGCATATTATGATGCTGCTCCTATTATTTGTAAAGTTAAAAAGGACAACAGTTTGTTTATCACTGCCGAAGGACTTGCAATGCCATGTTGCTGGACTGCTGGTCGTATGTACAAATGGTGGCACAACGATCCCAAAGTAGAACAGATATGGGATTTTGTTGACAAAGATGCACTCAATGCACGTAATGGACTAAAGGCAGTATTTTCCACAGGTGTGTTTGATAAGATACAAGACAGTTGGAACAAACCGAGTTGCGGTGCCGGCAAGCTAAAAGTGTGTGCTATGAAATGCGGCGCCGAGTTTGATCCTTTTGCAGAACAGTTTAAATAAGTAGTAGTATGACAGATAACAAATACCCTTCAGAGACATTTTGCTTATTACCATGGGTGCATCTAAGCACTAGGCCAGACGGCAGTATGCGTGTATGCTGTACAGCAAATGCTAGCAGTGTTGGACCAACTAACGATAAAGAACATGGTGGTCAAGTAGGCATCCTTAAAACTGACGATGGCAAGCCCAATAATTTGAATGTTAGTGATTTTGAAACAGCTTGGAATAGTAATTACATGAAAAATGTACGCAAGCAAATGCTTGCAGGCGAAAAGCCACCTAGCTGTTTAAAGTGTTACAAAGAAGAAGCAGCTGGGCATCGTAGTAAACGCCAATGGGAAACACATTATTGGAGTCAGAGAGTTGACCTTGAGAAAATTCTTGCGGACACAAAAGAAGACGGTGAGGTTCCTCCTAATCTAGCATACATTGATTTACGTTTTGGGACCAAGTGTCAATTGGCCTGTGTGATGTGTAGCCCGCATGATAGCAGCGGATGGATCAAAGATTATAAAGCAATTTTTCCAGCAGTACAAAATGAATCACTTAAAGAAATTATGCAATGGCAGGACAAAGGCAGTACAAACGGTAGTAGCTATAATTGGCATAAACAGAATCCCACGTTCTGGAAACAGTTTTACGATCAAATGCCCAGTATGCAGCAGATATACTTCGCTGGTGGTGAAAGCCTTATTATTGAGGAACATTATGAAATACTTGAACATGCAATTAAAATGGGTTACGCAAAAAATCTTGAACTTCGTTATAACTCAAATGGAGTTGAATGGAGAGATGATTTATTTGATTTATGGCGAGAATTCAAGTTGGTGCGTTTTCACTATTCGATAGATAGTATCAAAGAAATGAATGATTACATACGGTATCCCAGCAAGTGGAGCAGACAAGAAGAAGTATTTCACTTATTGGATACTGAAACCAGTGATAATGTAGAAGTAACTATTGCATGTGCAGTCCAAGCTTTGAATGTTTATTATTTGCCAGACTTTATTCAGTGGAAATTGGAACAGGGGTTTAAAAAAGTTAATATGTGGCCATTTGGTGCAGGCGGCATCAGTCAACATTTTGTATACTGGCCAGCGCACTTAAATGTCAAGAGCTTGCCCGCGGATTTCAAAGCTAAATGTAGAGCAAAATATGAATCATGGTATCCATGGTGGGAAGCTAATTGGGAGTTGGGTATTCCCAGCTGGCATAAAGACAAGGTAGATTACAATCAATGGCGCAGTGCTGAATATGGTATTAAACGACTTGACGGTATACTTAGCTTTATGGAAAGTGAAGATTGGAGTCAACGTCTTCCTGAAATGAAAGAGTTTTTAAGTCTATGTGACAAACAACGGGGAATATCATTTGAAAAAACATTCCCTGACATGAAAGATATATTTCAATGACAACAAATAATGAAGTTTTTTTTCAATACAACAGTATTCGTACTCTTGAAATAGAATTAACTTCTTATTGCAATGCATATTGTGGGGCATGTCATCGTAATAAAAACGGAGGCGAGTTACAACCTTATGTGGTATTAAAGCATATGGATGAAGATACTTGGAATGCTATTATTGATCCTAGCACTTTAGAAAATATTGAATTATTGATGTTTGATGGGAACTTGGGCGATGCCGCTATGCATCCAAATCTAATTCCTATGCTAGAAAAACTAGCAGTTGTAAAACCTGAACTATATATTAAAATATCGTCTAATGGAGGAGCAAGAAGCACACAATGGTGGGAAGAACTCGCAATATGCTTGACAAAGTTTAATAAGCATCAAGTTAGTTTTTCTGTAGATGGCCTCGAAGATACTAACCATATATATAGAAGAAATGTAAACTGGAATTCTTTAATTAACAACATTAAAAGTTTTAACAATGCTGGAGGGAAATCACGTTGGCGTAGTATCATTTTTGATCATAACAAACATCAAATAGATGAAATGATGTCTACAGCTGAAAAGGTAGGATGTACACATTTTATTACTTTTAGAAACAGGCAACCTGTTATCAAAGTTAGCAAGTATAAAAATAAACTAGCCGAATATACGATTACAAGTCCGGATCTACAAGAGTTCAATGCATTGTATAAAGTATCCAAGTATTTTAAAAAAAATGATGTTATGAAAAATGTTCTCAATGTATCCAGCCGTCATACGTGCCCGTTTGCTGAAGAAGGAAAGGTTTCGGTAGATGAAAATGGATATGTTTGGCCATGCTGCTTTACGTCTGTTCAACTTGAAGAAACTTCAAGTTTTCCTGTAAAAAAATACAAAGAGTTTAATAATATTAAAAATAATTCTTTGGAATGTATTTTAAAAAACTTTAAGAAAGATTTATATCCTGCTTGGGATAGTAATGCATATGAAGTATGTAATAAATGCTTGCATAAGTATTCGCCACCAACATAGCACACAATTCAAACACCCGATCATATATCAAAAAATAACAATTAAAGGTAATCAACAATGACGAAATTAAAAAATAATAATACATTATGCCCTATACCTTGGATGAGTCAAAGTTTGCGATCTAATGGAGATATACGAGTGTGTTGTCAAGCAAATCATGGCCCAACAGCTGGGACCTTAAAAGATAAAAACGGTAATGTGTATAATGCTAGAACTGCCGATTTAAAAGAGACACGTAATAGTGATTTAAGTAAAGAAATCCGTCGTACTATGATGGAAGGTAACTGGCATTCAGAATGTGTGCGGTGTCAAACTGAAGCCGAATCAGGAATGGTTAGTAGACAACATTATGAAAATGAAATTTGGATAAACACTGGCGAATATAACTGGGAAGAATTATTGTCTCATACACAAGAAGATGGTACGATTGATGTTGACGCTATTGATTGTAGTTTTTATGATGTGCGGTTTGGCAATTTATGTAATTTACGTTGTCGGATGTGTGGGCCTACTGACAGCAGTATGTGGTATGAAGATAGGGTCAAGATGTGGGGTACTGAATTTAAAGACAGTCACGGTATTGTGAAACTAGTTCAGAACAGCAAGGGAAAATATGAGCCAGAAAACAATGTATACGATTGGCATGAAAGTAATCATTATTGGGAGCAAATGGATTCTAGTATTAGTGAGATACGCAAGTTGTACATTGTAGGCGGTGAACCACTTATGATTGACAGGCATTATGAGTTTTTACAAAAGTGTGTTGACGAGGGGTATGCGCACAAGATTATTGTAGAGTACAATACAAACCTAACCAATGTACCACAACGTGCTTGGGATATATGGAAGCATTTTAAATGTATCAACATAGGCGCCAGCATTGACGGAGTTGGAGAAATTAATCACTATATGCGTTATCCTAGTCATTTTAATAAAATACACGAAAACCTACAAAAGTTTGCAACAGCAGAAGGCAATTACAAAGTTTGGATAGCAGCGACAATCAATGTGTTTAATGCGTTGCATTTTCCTGAGTTTATGGAATGGATCATACTTAATAAAATGCCCAAAGTTAATGATGATAACTGGCGTCCCATTGTTACCCCTCACCCTTTGCACGGCCCTAAGTTTTTAAATTTGCGCATGTTGCCCAAATTTGCCAAGGATGCTATACATGCAAAATACGAAGAATATAAACCACGTCTTATTAAGTTAATTGACGAAACTGATTGGGAAGATCATAGAAAAGATGCATCAAGGAAAGAAGTAGTTAAAATATTAGACCAGTACAGTAGTTATATGTATGCCAAGGATTTTAGTGAGCATTTACCGGAATTTTGGAAAAATGCTAGACGACTTGATAAAATAAGAGGGCATAGTATTGAAGATTATATACCTGAATTATACGAATTAATAAAACACACAGAATTTCCAACCAAACCATAAAAGGAAAAAAGTAATGTTAAGAATTGACGACGATTACAGAAATCAATATAGAAAATTTATGATGAAAAGCAAACAGTACAATGATGTACTGGATAAAGACCAACGTGATCAGTTGGTAACATTTATGTTTAAGGAAACAGAAAACTGGCGTACAAGCCCCACTGGTAATCTTTTCTTTAGAGGAAACTTTGCAACATTGGGTGAAAAATACATTTTACCTTGGTTGTCTGAGGTTATCAATGATACAATAGATTTTGATAGTGTAACCAGCTGGCAAGGAAATTTTTTCCATACCCCGCATCAGTATGGTATACACACAGACATGCCAGAACCAAATAATCAGTTTTCAGAAAATCGAATAACATACAGAAGTATATTAATACCCTTGTATATACTCCCAGAACGCACTACGCATATTTCATTCTTTGATCAGAGAGTTATTGACACAGGGTGTACACTGGATTACGGCCCGTTTAAGAGCACAACCCATTATAGAAGTTTCACAGATTATTCTCTTATTGAGCATGTTTACGACTTGGATGGTACTACAACTATTGCTGATAGGCCTATGCTTAAAGAAGAGTTTGAGAAACACTTTTTTAATCAAGCACCAAGTACCATCGAGCGTTATACAGGGTTGACAGTTGAGAACACATTTGATTGGACACCAGGTAGTGTGATAACCTTTGATACTGCACAGATTCACTGTAGTACACTGGGCAAGGAACCTTTTAAAACCAAAGCAGGATTGCGTATATCACTATTTAGGGATAGAGATTAATATGAATCATAGTGAGCACAAGTTATGCCCGTTGCTATGGAAACATCTATGTATTAATACCAATGGAAGCCCAGCGCCATGCTGTGAATTCAGCTCTAACTTTGACACTCCACTGGATCCTAAAAAGGACCTCGATGAAGAGTATAATAGTGAAAATTTTATGACACTGCGTCAAAATATGTTAGACGGCAAATCTAATCCAGTTTGTGAAAGAATATGTTACAACAAAGAACAACAGGGATATGAAAGTAAAAGGTTACACGAGATCAAAAAGTATGAAAAAGATTTTGGTACAGCATTTACGGGTAAAGAAACTGCTGTTGGAAATGTTAACGAAATTGACTATTTAGATATCAAGCCCAGCAACTTTTGCAATAGCAAGTGTGTTATGTGCAACAGTAATCGAAGTAGTCAATATGCACTTGAAAGCAAGAAACATAGAAACTATGCAGGACCTATTGTTGTAGGAGGCTGGTATAGTCAAAACAAACACAAGATAGAGCCTATTTACAAAAAAGTTTGGCGATTTAAAATAAACGGAGGTGAAACTTCTGTCATGCCAGAAATTGAGGAAATACTAAAAGGAGTTGCTGAAGGTAAAAGTAGTAAGGCAATTGTCATACTTAATATCAATAATACATTTGACATTACCAAATACCATGAATACTTAAAGCAAATTCATCATGTAAGTGTGGTACATAGTATTGAAGATTACGGAAAGGCAAATGAGTATATAAGATACCCTGCCGATTGGAATACTGTTTACAGCAATTTAAAAACGTTTTATCAATATACTTCGGAAAACAATAATGTAATTGGCACGTTTGGGATATTAGTGTTAAGTTTAAATTATAAAACATTTCCATTTCTTGTTGAACAGTTGCATAAAGAGTTTCCAAGGAACCTTTACTATTTTGGTCATATACATCAACCAGCTGACTTCTTGGTAAGTGGGTTGACTCAGGAAGAGTTGGACCAAGGGCTGAGTAATCTAGAAGAAGTTATGTCTCGACTACCAGAAAGTGTAAATAAAGTGTTAGCAAATACCTATATGTTTTATAAAAAATCAACAGAAAACGGTACTGATGCACAAACAAGAAAAAAGATGTTAAATGCGATATCGCACTTTAATAGAATAAGGGATATTGATATTAAAGATTATATAGATATTTCTTTGGATTAAAACCCTCTTAAATGTATCCAATCTGAAAACGATGATTGTTTTCGATCAGAATATTTTATAATAGCTCCTTGGTATTGGTTTTTATCTTTATCTGGTTCCAATCTAGTCCTTGGGTAATCAAAGTCTTCTCGGGGATAGCCGATGCCCAATACGAAGTCAGTCATATTCTTTTGATTTAACACTTCTTTGGTATATCTACCTGGGCCTATTGCCGCCACAAAGCCTACTTCAAGCCCTAGGGATTTTGCAGTGAGAGTTAAAATAGCTACACTCATCCCTATTGCCATAAATCTGCCTTTATCGTGACATGGATTCTCCCAATTTAATTCCGGAACACCTTTTTTTTCTTCTTCAGTAATTTCATTAAAATCTGTTCGATTGGAAAATACAAAAGTCAACGGGGAAAATACTTGTGGATTCATTTGAGAAGGTTTAAGTGTGCAAACGGTGTCAGTGTATATAAATTCCTTGTCACGTAACGCCTTGGGACCCAATACATCGACTCTGATTGGTTGTATACATTGTTTTGCTGGAGTTTGTTCCAATGCATCTAACAAAATTCTTACTTTTTCCAATTCAACTGGACGTTTGGAAAATGCTCTACATTGATATCGATCTTTTAAAAGATTTACTATATAATTTTCTTCGTAAGTTTCAACACCGTTACTAAATTTATCCATTAACTGTACAGCGCACTGCTTTAGTATTGCTCGGTCTTCAGTATGATCCACAATGATGCCATCTAAATCTGTATAGAGGCGTTGATGAATATTAATTTCAACTGATACATCGCCTTTTAATTGTTTATAGTTCGAGCCAAAAAACCGATGCGAAATTAGATCAGTGGTATTAAAATAATTTTCTCTTCTAGTTTCGTCTTTGTATCGTAATACATCGATATAGGAATCAATAATTAATAACATATCACGTTTACATTTACTATAATCGCCTGTTCTTTTTGGAAATTCTGTATGAATTATTTTTGTGTACTTTTCTGCAAGTTCGTTTTTGCAAAGTTCTATTTTTTCAAATGCTTTCATTTACTGATACCTTGTATATAAATATATTTATTACAGAAGAACAAAATAAAATTAAAAATAGTTGACAGAACAGCAAAAACATGTTAGATATGGTAGTATGAATGAAGATTTAAAATGGAGCAATTATGACTTCACCAAGATTCCGTTCGACGACATTGTTTCAGTGGGTCAACGAACTTTGCTCTACAGAGATATATTCACAGTATCTTGGTTACTTGGCCGTTTTTGTAATTACAAATGCAGTTATTGTTGGCCATATGCAAGATCGGATAGAAAAGATCACAGACCAACAGAATTGTGTTTAAAAACAATAGATGAAATAAAAAGTCAAGCTCGTGCAAATAAGTTTAACAGTTTTCATTTTAGCCTCTCTGGCGGCGAGCCTACTTTTCATCCTGGGTATCTCGATATACTTGAGCACCTTGCTGTTGATGTTGGTAATACTAATTACACTAGTGTTCATATGACATCAAACTGTAGTCGCAACATGAAATGGTTTGAAAAGTATGTAGAAGCAGTTAAGCCGTTTCATCGTGCAAGCATTACTGCTAGTCTACACACAGAGCATCTTAATACACCTGAGAAAATGCAGGACTTTGCTGACAAGCTAATCTTCTGTCAAGAGCATGATGTACAAGTGACCATCAACATGGTTATGGTCCCAGAGTGGTTTGAACGTGATTGGGACAACGCATTATTCTTTCATGAGCAGGGCATAAACGTGACGCTCAAGCCTCAGAGCGATCCCACAGCTAGTCGAGTTGTGGATGGGTATACAGCAGACAATCTAAAGCGACTACACAATGGTATGCCGCAACGTGCGTACACAGAAAGCAAGCGTAAATGGGAAGG
>Ga0070748_1000124_pt1 | contig 40467 bp, 32 predicted proteins | sample VirMetDEL_Nov_12_FD_77015 | JGI IMG/M metagenome (GOLD analysis project Ga0070748, IMG submission 77015) | Aqueous microbial communities from the Delaware River and Bay under freshwater to marine salinity gradient to study organic matter... | ecosystem: Environmental > Aquatic > Marine > Coastal... | reverse complement strand
GTTGATCTCTTCACCCTTTTGGGCGAAGTGCTGCCACAAGGTATCGTCTTTCCCTGTGTTTCGAAGACACTGTTCAAACACGTTCTGGATCAGCCGTGATTCAACTGTGTCAGGTGAGTAACCTAGGATATAGATCAACTCGCTGATGGTTTTATTGTACATTGGTTCAATACTCCTGTTGATATTTGGCAACACGAACCAGAGCATCGAGCTGACGTTCAGTCTCTGGTTCATCACCGGCGTAAGCAGCCTTCACTAGTTTAGCGATAGCCTCCTTCTGGACGATCTTGGCATTCTTGATGGATTGGGCGTTGATGCTCATGGTTCAGACTCCAATCAGTGTTGAGAACGAGGTCCAGATATCGACAGAGCTCCTCTGTGAGGCGTTCTTCGTCTGGATCGGTGTTGGTGGACACATCAGACACTGATGCGTCTGTGTGGACGTCTGTGGTCATCGGATTAGCATCCTTCCTGACACACGAGTGTCTGATGTTTGAGAGCACCTTCAGCTACCCAGAGGATAGAGAAGATGCTCAATGAGGTGATGGCTGCGATGAGGACGAACTGTGCAACTTTATCCATTGCTTGAACCAAACAATGAGTTGAACCGACCTTCATGATTGATGAGATCGAGATCATCGAACTTGTCGAAGTCTGGGTCCATCAGCTTGTCGAATGTCAAACTGTCACCGATTGCTTCGTCTGCTGTGGTCTTGGTGTGACTAACGTAGTCAGAGTGCATGGAGAAGTTGAAGAATGAACGCTTGTTGGTGGTAGCCATGATGTGTCTCGCTTATGTGGGAGATGAATGAGGTGGATTACCTAGATAACTTGATAAGACTATCTAGTTAATAGGGGAGACCTCGGACCGAAGCCCGAGGTTTAGTGTGTGTTTAGTCTGCGAGGAGAGCCATGTATTCAGCATGGTTTTCGAGGTAAAGTTGTTGAAGTCTGACATTACCCGAGAGCTTACGCTCAAGCTGCTCCATTCGCATGGATTGTGCTTCTGATGCGTCAGATACGAGATTGGTGACGTAGTCTTTGTCAGCGATCTTGTTGGCTTTGATCTGATTGTTCTTGGCACGCTGTACGTAGCGATCGAGCATGTCGACGCTGGATGCTGCTGTGTCGATGACTTTGGCTACGGATGTAGCTGTGGAGTTTACTGTGCTCAAGAGAGCGACGATGGTGGATGATGTAGTGGTAGCAACTGATGCCATGATATGTACTCCAAGGTTATGGATGAATGATCCATAAGAGCCGAAGGCTCTAAGAGTGTGGGGTGTGCTAGTGTGAACTTGGAGAAGTACCGGGGGGGTATGTTTTAATTAACGGGGGCTCCAAGTGTGAAGAACTGACACCGTACATAAACATCAAAAATCCACGAACCCAATATATTATGGGGATTATTAACGCCTATTATTAAAGTATATACGTCCTTAAAATAAAATATAATATTATCTATATAATAGATTTTCAACTTACCTAGATAATGTTATCTAGTTAATGAACCAATGTTAATGTGATTTGGATTAGTTTTAATATAATATGGTGGTAACCCTCTTGGGTTCCACAATACCTTCCTCCGTCCGTCTTTTTCTCTATCTTGAAGAGAGAAGGCAGAGGTAGGTCGAATGTCGACTGGATAGGTACGATTACATCGTAGACCAAGACCATAGGACGTGTCTATCGTTGATTTGGACTATCGTAGTTTGTCTATCGTTTCAGGGGTTTAGTGGACACTCTAGTGGACTGTGATGGTCTCAACATCTCTACCGATGTCCAACTCGTACCACCCGAGATCCGCGGAGCCACACAAAATGATGGAGGCATCCTTGGTGTTTTCTACCTCTTCATAGTCGTTATCCCAAAGAGTGATGACTGGGAGGTATGAACCATCCGGGAAAAGAACATACCGATCTGGATAGGTCTCATCCTCGGTAGCTTCACATGGTTCGGTTTCACAGACGACAGTCTGTCGATCGTCATCAGTCATGAGATAATCCCTGAAAACATTATCATTAAAAATAATCCTTGCTTATTAACCTAATGAATGTCTAAAACGTATCGGTGATTATTAAAGAAACCAAAATTTTAATGCAAGGATAATATAATGAGACCAGAATATCTTATGGCTGCGGGAGGCTTACTCGTTATCGTGAGTCTTCTTCATTTAGTTTTTGTTGTGATGGGAGCTTCGTGATGAATTTCTCCCAAGCACTTACCAACTTGAAAAAGGGGGATCGAATCTCCCGTTATGGTTGGAACGGTAAAGGCATGTGGTTGATCCAAGCTGATGGTGGAATGTTCACTATTGATGATCGGGTCGAAGGAGGATTGTCTCCGTTCATCGTGATGCTGACTGCAGATGGAAGTTTCGTTCCGTGGTTGGCTTCCCAGACTGATGTGTTGGCTGATGACTGGGGAGTTGTGTGATTAGAAAAGCAGAGAGGTCTGAATATACGCAGCACTAATCATAGGAATATTTTGTTATGAAAATTATTTTGATGATGATGGTATCCGCGCTGACACTTTTCGGATGCCAGTCTGAAGTAGTAGATGATTACAAATCATCAGTTGTGAAAGTGCAATTGACTGGTGGTCATGGGTCCGGTGTTTATATCGGTAACAATCTGATCCTTACCGCGGCTCACGTCATTAGTGGAGCAACAGACGGTAAAGTTAAAATCAAGACAGAGAGTGGGAATGTGTTGGATGGAGAAGTCCTCTGGTTCAATCTGGCTCGTGATCTTGGAGTTGTACGTGTTATCGACACCGAAGGTCTGAGAGAAGCATATCTCTCTTGTGTAATTCCAAAGATGGACACTGAGATCTATGCGCGAGGTAATCCTGGAATCACAGAGTTCTTCACAGCTTGGGGACGTGTCTCTGATTTGGTCCCTCATACGATCGGTCCTTGGCTCAATGCCATGACAATCGATGCTTCTATCTCTGGAGGTATGAGCGGTGGCCCAGTGTTCAATCTGAATGGACAAGTTGTCGGCATCTCAGTTGGTATCATGGGTACTCACATTAACAACAGCTCATCTCTGAGTGGTGTCGGTATTATGGTTCCAGGCTCAGTTGCCTGCTCACTTTTGGGACGTACAGCATGAGAAATTCAGTTACAGAAGAAGAACTTATCGAGAAAGCCAAAATCACCGGTGGTGAACGTGTCACCCTGGAATCGATCGAGGCTTCGATCCTGAATACCAAATTCATTGTTGATCGAACACTGACGATCTGCATAATGACTCTTCATAATGGCTACACCATTGTGGGTAAGAGTGCCTGTGCCGATCCATCCAACTTTCAAGAAGATCTTGGACAACGTCTGTCTCGAGCTGATGCGGTTAATCAGATCTGGCCTCTGATGGGGTTTGAACTCAAGGCTCGAATGTACCGTGATGACAGGCTCGTATCTGAAGCCCTGGTCAAACCTTCTGGTCCTCGGGAAGCTTACATTGGAACCAAGGTTATCAATGCCCAGCCGATGAACCGTAGGAATTACAATTTCCTGCGTGGTTGGAGTCTTCCTGACAATGAGAATGGCGTTGATGAAGGGTATCTGGTCGAATATACCGATCGGGTTGAAAACCCTTCCAACTGTCCTGGTTATGCTGGTTATGTCTCCTGGTCTCCTAAGGATGTGTTTGAGCGAGCATACCGGCGCGTGCGCCAGGTCACGGCGCAGCCGGTGGCCGCCAGTGCAACGCAAGCCGGTGAGCGAAGCCCATGGGAACTTGACCCTTACCCCTCAGATAAAGGCTCAATCTGGGAGCGTATGAGATGAAAATTGCTCTCGACTACGATCAAACTTTCTCCCTGGATCCCTGGTTCTGGAACCAGTTCATCTTCATGTGTGAGTGCTCTGGTCATGATGTCCGGATTGTCACGATCCGTGATCCAAAGCTGGACCGCATCGACAAGCTCCAGGAGCTGGAGAATAAAGTCCAGGTTATCTACACCAATGGTGTCGCCAAGAAGTGGTTCCTCTCGCATTTCGGAGAGGGATTCACCCCAGACATCTGGATCGATGACAAGCCCGAGAGCATCCTGAACAACTCCACAGCCACCCCTGAATGGTTGGTTGAGTGGCGCAAGGATCATGTCGGAGTAGTGGCAAAGTAGTGCGTGAGTCAAAAAAGAAGCCGGCAGCTCATGGGAGGAAAGAGCTACCGGCTTCTCGAATCTCTCAGCGGCGGAAACCCACAAAACACCGCGAGAGAACTTGGTTTAATAATCCTGCAATATCAATTTTTAATATCACTCTATATAATATGACATAATGATTATCACAAAAATACTTTGAGGCAAGGGAATAATATGAGTACGCCATCTCTTTTTAATAATACTCCGCTCAACGCACCTTCCCAAAGTCCATCACCAACACCTCAACCTACGCCTGCGAACGCATCTGCCTTGGTTCCACTGGTTCCATTGACTCAGGATGACGTGAAGAAAGCGTTGCCGGCACACCTGAGAGCTTCAGTCACCCAGACGATGGCGGACACCCTGAATAACATCTCTGCTGACCCGATCGTCGCTGAGCACATCAGGGATAATTTCATTGGCTACTCAGCAATTTTGAAAGAAGGCAAATTCAAGACAGAGGATTACATCCACGCGGTAGCTTACGTTTCATACAAGCTGATGGGCTATACCAACGAAGACGCTTACGCCCGGACGTTTCCTACCAGATATTCAAACCTGTTGGCAAAGAACGCCACCAAGAAAGATATCTCTGCATATGTGAGCGCATTCCACAGAGGCAAGCTCGTCAACCTGATCATGGAGCAGTCCCTGGTTCCAACCTGGGTCCTGAATCAAGATGTGTTCCAGAAAGCCATCAATGTGCAGGCCGATCTGATGATGACGGCTTTCTCAGAGAAAGTTCGTACTGATGCAGCCAACTCGATCCTGAACCATCTCAAGAAGCCAGACACCAAGGGTGATTTCCAGATCAACCTCAACCAGGCTGAATCGTCCGGTATGAAAGAGATGAGAGATATGCTCGGACAGTTGGCAACCCAACAGCGAGACCTGATCGAACGCGGAGAGATGAAGACGATCGATGTGGCAGCTTCCCGGTTGGTAAATAAACCACCTGAAGAAGAAGAATCTTCCCGATCGGAAGTGACAGATGTCTGAGATTATCAGCAGCGTCACCAATCGACTCATTGTCAAGAAGACCCTGGATCAGTGGCTGGACTCAGTCGATTACAGGAGCTTGAACGACAACAGTTATGTCCCTTCAGAGTTCGCGCTCGTCTACATGAACTTCATCAAGCTGGTGAACGGAGCAGAAGGCGAGAGTCACAAGACACCACCGGTGCATCTGAAGATGCTCGACAAGTTGAGCAGCTCTTCATCAAACATTGCCAATTTGTGTTTTCGTGGGGCAGCCAAGACCACATTGTTTTTTGAGTATCTGGTTCTGTTCATCGCTGTGTTCGGGTATCTCCCTGGATTCGGTGAGCTTTCTGGTATGATCTACGTGTCTGACTCCATGGAGAATGGTGTCAAATCAGCACGAAAGAACATTCAGTATCGCTATGAGAATAGCGATTTCCTGAAAGAATGGCTCCCAGAATCACACTTCACCGACGGTTATCTGGAGTTCACAAACAAGGATGGCCACAAGCTTGGTGTGAAGATGTTCGGGGCAAAAACTGGTATCCGCGGTACCAAGATCTTTGGTAAGCGCCCACCTCTGGCTGTGCTCGATGACTTGGTATCTGACGATGACGCCAAGTCCAAGGTCTCCATGCAAGCCATCAAGGACACTGTCTACAAAGGTATCAACTACGCGCTCGATCCAACTCGTCGCAAGATCGTGTTCAACGGTACACCCTTCAACACCGAAGACATCATGATTGAGGCAGTCGAATCCGGTGCCTGGGACGTCAATGTCTGGCCTGTGTGTGAGAGGTTCCCTTGTTCCAAAGAGGAGTTCGTGGGCGCCTGGGAAGATAGGTTCACCTACGAGTTCATCATGTCTCAATATGAGGACGCGGTCCTCACCGGTAAAGTCGAAGGCTTCATGCAGGAGTTGATGCTTCGTATTTCATCGGAAGAAGAACGACTGGTCCAGGATGGGGAGATCAAAAGGTACTCCCGGATCCAACTGCTCGAGAAGCAGAGCCAATACAACTTCTATATCACCACTGACTTTGCCACTTCAGACAAACAGACAGCCGACTTCTCGGTGATCTCTGTGTGGGCTCACAACTCCAATGGTGACTGGTTCTGGGTAGATGGAGAGTGTGAGCGTCAGACGATGGACAAGACCATCAATACGCTCTTCACCATGGTTCAGAAATACAGGCCGCAGTCTGTTGGTATAGAAATCTCCGGACAACAGTTGGCATTCATCAAGTGGATCCAGAGCGAGATGATGACCAGAAACATCTGGTTCAACTTCGCATCCTCCGAGAAGTCAGGATCTCCAGGCATTCGTCCGATCACAAATAAGCTGACTAGGTTCAATTTGATCGTGCCTCTTTTCAAGGCCGGCAAGATGTATTTCCCAGAGGAATGGGAAACTTCCAAAATCATGGCTCATTTTTACGGACAGATAAGACTTGCAACAAAAAATGGTCTTAAAGGTAAAGATGACTGCTTAGATACGATTTCTATGTTAATGTATCTAAACGCTTGGAAACCAAGTGAACAGGCAGCACCACCTCTCTCGGGCCAAAACAGTGGCCCCTCCTTATTCGAGGATGACGAGTTGGGCGAACAGCCATCCGCATTATCTTCATATATTGTTTGATTATTCTCTAGCTATTATCAACATAATGGTTGTATGTAATGGCAAGCGATTATTAACTTAATTTTAGAGAGCGCCTCATGAAAGTCATCGAACTGTTTCGACAACTCTCTTACGGTGAGCTGTCCAACCTATCGATCAGCGATTCAGGATCAGGTCTTATTATTGAGGAGAAGCATCCTCAACTGATCCACTATATCAATGACGGTCTGCTGGCTTTGCACACCAAGTTCATCCTCAGCGAGAAAACTCTGATGGTTGAGCAGGTGGCTCACATCACCAATTACCACATGCGTCGCAGGTACACCGAGACCTCTGGGTCAGACGTTGATTGGCCGTACATCAAGGACCTGCCAGACGAACCATTCAATGAGGATCTGATCAAGATCCTCGAAGTGTATCGTGCTGATGGTATGAAATTTCCACTGAATGACACCGCGGATCCATGTTCGCTGTTCACTCCACAGCCCAACATTCTGCAGATCCCTTATCCAGTTGCAGGTGTCGAGATCGCTATCGTCTACCAGGCTCATCACCCCAAGCTTGATGACCGTATTGATGGACCTGACATGCTGGTCGATCAGCTCATCGAGATACCGATCTACCTGGAAAACGCACTTCAGCTCTTCGTGGCCGGCAAGGTCTTCAGCCACATGAATGGGCAGGAGAACATCATGAAGAGCCAGGAATACCAGATGGGTTACGAGGCTGACTGCGCGAATGTCGAGAAGAATGACTTGGTGAATCAAACCACCTCCATCTCACACCATAAACTTGAGCAACGAGGTTTCGTATAATGGGTATTCAACCTTTCACCACTGACAACAATCAGACCATGCTTGTCGATCAGACCATTGGCTCAGCCTACAAGATCGTTCGCCATGTCTCCGAGCATATCGAGTATATCAAGCATGTCTCGTCTCACATGGCAGAGATTTACCTGACGTCTGCCTCTATGACTGACATTGAGGTTGTGGTGGCCAAGATTGCCGATATCGAGCTACTCAACGCCAACAGTGCAAGCATCACTGCAGTGGCTGCCCAGATCGATGCCGTGTCTACTATCTACACAAACCTGGCTGCGATCCTACAGGTTCACGGTAACCTCACTGAGCTACTCAATGTACATACCAATATGGCAGCTCTCCTGGCAGTTGCCGCGGATCTGACTGTGATTGGTGGTCGGGTGACTGCAGTTGAAAACACTTTGGGCGAGAAAATTGATTCAATTGTTGCCGGAACCAATGTCACGGTTGACGCCACGGATCCGAAAAATCCCGTGATTTCAGGGACGGGCGATTTGATCTCCGCCAACAACGGCTCCGACTTCGACGACGCAGACACGGTGCTGACAAACCTCGGCATCTACGATTTCAAAACGGTCCCGTTGCTGGTAGCCGACACCACGCTTACTGGGCTGACGGCGGGAACCATCGTCACAGCGGGCGGGTATAGATATGAGGTTGTTGCTTCTGGAGAGCACGTCACCACGGCAGGCGGTGTGAAGCTGTACGCTCTCCCAGACAGCCAAGGGGTCATCTCAGCCGCGCAGTTCAACGTGCCGTTCTCACCAACTGTTGACGGTGGATTGTTGCAGGTTGCGCATGATGCAGCGTTTGATTCCGGCGCGGACTTCTTCATTCCAGAAGGTCATTATCTGACAACTGGCATCGTCTACAAAGGTGGGGATCGTCGGTCGGACGCTATTCCTGGAGATGATCTGCGCGGCAAGACTTTCCGGGTGTTCGGTGTAGGTTATGGTGAGCCGTTCGTTCAGACGAACGAGTTCGGTACGTGTATCCGCAGCGTTACAGATGCACCCGTGTATCAGGACTTGCAGGGGCCGGTCCCCTCCAGCGGCGGCACGTTGGAAATCGAGGGTATTCGCTTCGACGGAACATCGACAACTCCTGTCGTGCATCTGAGGCACTTTTATGGCTTGAGCCGGATACGAAAGTTCAGCGTGTATCAGCGCGGCACGGGCGACGGCATCAAAATCGAGTACGCCGCAACTGTAGAGGTCGAGAACGGCTATGCGATGAACGGAGATTGGCTTGCAGCCGTGGGCACAGCAGGCGCGAGAACGGGTACAGCATACAACTTCGACTCGGTTCGGGATTCGGGCCTGTTCCGGTTCAGGGGGTTGACGGCAAGAGGGTTCAGGAACGGCTTTACACTCGACGGAGCCGGTGGTGCAATTTTCAAGCCTGAAATCACAAATTGCGAATGCGCTTTTACCTTCAACGGCATGACCCTCATCGGCGTTCGCGGAGGCACGGTCACGAAGAACTATTTCGAGGGCTGCGACGGCGGTAATGGCATCTCGATGTCAGACACGAACTACACGACTGTTTCTGACAACTTCATGTTTGATGGTTACGCCGTGGGCATCGTGGACAACGAAGCCGCCAACTTCGGCAACGTCATCGAGAGCAATACGGTGTCTCTTGCAGATAATGTCGGTGCTGTCGGCATCCAGGTGCGCAGCAACGCTAACCTCAAGGTAGTCCACAAGAACAAGATCATTGCACAGCCTGGAGCATCGGGACAGTTCGGCATTTTGCTGGAAGGCACCTCAGCGCCAAGGTTTTCGATCCTCGACAACGATTTTGACCCGGTCGCCTGGTCTACCGGGGCTCAGATATTCAACAACACAGGCGTTTCCTTGGCCGGGTTTAGTCAGGCCCTCATTTCAGGAGAGCAGTCACAAGGTCTGCTCGGAGGGTTTCTGACGGTCAAGAAAGGCACTACGCTAACCCAAGCGAATGTCGTTGCCAACAAGCTGACGCTGCCTGAAGGCAACTACTTTGACATCAATGCATCGGTGGCGACGACCGTTCAGATCGTTGCAGCAGACAACCCCACGGGCAAGGTTGTCTATCTCAACTTGGTGAACGCCAACACCACCTTTCAGAGCACCGCGCAGCTTGGACTTGGCGGGACGAACTACTCCGGCCCCGGCATCCTGACTTTGATGCTGGACAAGATAGGTGCGACCGATCTGGCCTATGAAATATCACGAGCCTAGTCAGTAAACGACCTAGCCGCCGACCAATCAAGCGCATCGCTACAAGCACATCCTGCAACTGCGAGGCTCTTTGCTATGCGGAAAGAAAACATGATTTTATTTTATAAAAACATTAATTGTTAGTAATAATGCAATCTGTTAAAAATAAATCATAATATAATTTTATATTATTAATTAATAAGGTGCAGATATGGCGATTGACCTGAACGATCCAAAAATGGATGGCTACACTCCTCTCCAGGATTTCATTGACCAGGATGTAGATTTGTCCAGTCGACGTATCCGTGACATGCCTTATGGTAAGGTCAAGGAGGATGTGCAGCTCTCGGTTTCCACCCTGGATTTCGGTGAAACCGGTCAGACCTATGAGTCCAACTCCCAGGTGATCACCATCACCAATGTCGGTTATGGGCCGATCAACATCTATGGTTCGACCCTTGAGGGTGAGTTCACTCTGAAGTCAACTTTGCCGGCAACTCTCCTGGCGGGTGAGAGCTTCGCAGCTCGGATGACATTCAATCCTCTCACTACTGGGGCCAAGACCGGCAGCATCTATTTCGACACCGGAGACGCAGCTGGTGACGAACTGGTCACACTGACTGGTACTGGGATCATGTCAGCCCCTGAAGTGGCGCCTGAGACCCTGGAAGTGTTTGTGCTTGGTACGATCACAGCGTCCCCTGAAGGCGTCCTGGCAACAAGCTCGGTCCAACCAGCGGACATTACCGCTCTCAACCTTGGTTCAGCGTCGCAGTCTGCTGTTGAGGATTTCGCGACTGCAGTTCAGGGAGCAAAGGCTGATACAGCTCTCCAGGATGCAAGTGCTTTCGCTACAGCAGCTCAGGGAGCGAAAGCCGACACGGCTGTTCAACCAGGTGCTCTCGGTACAGCTGCCTACACTCCAGCCGCAAACTACGCCACTGCTCTGCAGGGAGCCAAGGCAGACACAGCAGTGCAGCCAGGTGATATCGTGGCCGCAGTAGTGGATGCTACGACGAATTCATTCTCGGCCGATCGGGCAACTATCGCTGCAATGGACCCGACGATCAAAGCACAGGCTTTCTTGAAAGAAGCGGGGCGTGAAGGCCAGTTCGTTTGGGATGGTTCCAATCTTTCTGCATCTGTCGCCCTCGACACCGCTCAAGGAAGCTACATCGCACCCGGCGTCGGTTCTGGACTGGCCACAGATGGTAGTGTTGGCGCCTGGCTGAGAGTCCGGAAAAATGGTGACCTCTTCAAGACGAGTGAATTCAACGATGACATTCGTGTTGCCATGGCGGTTGCTTCGGCGAGTGGTGGCGGAACCGTCGAGATAAACAAGAGAGGTACTCTACAACTTCCGGCTGGAGGAGTAATCAAACCTGCGAATGTCGAACTTGTAGGACTTGGCTCCGATGTGACCACGCTTGGCACAGCGAATTTCGATGCTGACACCGATTATTCTGACCTAGCGGCTACGTACATGGGCGGGCGCATGATCATGACTTGTGCCGATGGCAACAACTATCAGATGACTGAGCTTCCGTCCTACACGGGCACGGGGATTGATGTTCAGCAACTCGATTTTGGGTCTGCGCATGGTCTGGTTGCAGGTGATGAGGTGTGCATTTTTGATGGCAACTCATCATCATTCAGTGCATACCGTACGTACTACTTCCGTGGCGAACGTCATTATGTGATGGGCGTTAACGGAAATTCCGTTTTCCTATCCGGGCGTATGCTTGGCACCTATACCTACGGCACAGGTATACGGGCTTACAAGGTACACAAGTGGGGTGGCAAGTTTGGTGGGTTCAAGCTCGATTGCTCTGATGCAATTGTGGACACAATCAAGTGGACGGCAATTAAGGTCTTCCGTGCTGCCGGGGCCGAGATTGACGACATCAAGATCGATAAGGCTTATGGCACGGGTATCGAATTTGATCAGTGCATGGATTTGACACCGACGCGGATCATCGCGTCTGGCAACATGGATAATGCTGCGCTGACGGATCAGTACCCGATACTGATTGCCAATTCCACAGATGTTGTGGTCACAGACAGCATAGGTCGTGGGACATGGACCGGTGGGGATATCGGTGGCGAAAGCGTTCCCGGTTCGACGCAGAATTATAGATGCGGTTTCCGCGACAGCCTTGTTGAAGCGACGGGCGCAAGTGTCGCGGCTGGTATGCACGGGAATACTCAAGAATGTTTTTATGACAACTGTGAGATAAACGGTTCCGCTGCGCTTTCTGGTCTGCATTCAAAGCTGGATAACTGCATGATCCGGCAATACCGTTCAACCGGAACTGTCATGGTGTACGCAACGGAAATCGTTGGTGGTCGGCATGAGGTGATCGACTGCAACGGCTTCTCCAGTAAGAACGCAGGCGGGGCATCGTTTGGTAGCTTCCACCTGAATACACAGTCGGACGCTGCGGCCCCGGTTGAGTACATCATTCGTGGCGGTAACTTCGTCATGAACCAGGAGACACGACCAATCTATCTGGACAGTGCATCGGCGTCGTATGCGTCGTCTTTGCGGATTTCAAATACACACTTTGAAATTGCAGCAGTCGGCGCTGTCGGGCTTGTCCAAACCTTGTCCACTGGCACAGCTACACCCGAATATCTCGCCATAGAGGGCGTGACCGGTGTGCCTGTCGGGACGCTCTTATATTCCGGTGCAGGATACACTCCTACATATAAGCGGGTGCAGGGTGAACCTGTTGTTCTGACGCAATCGTCCGGGACAAATGTAAACTTGGCAGGCGTTGATGCTGTGTTTTTGGCCTATGGTACAACCGGCACCATTCAGACCTGTACCAATGCAGTCATCGGCAAGACATACACGTTTTATTCTTATGGAGCCGGGGCTGTCACGATAGACAGGTCAGCATTCTATATGAACGGCTCGACCAATGAAACACTCAATACCAACGACGTTGTTGGGATGATTGGAACAGGTGCCACGGCACTGAAGCAGGCATGGGAAATGTCAAATAACGGGTAGGGCGCACCAAAGGTTAATGCGCAGTTTCACCGCACGTACAGCCCATTGGCTTAACGGATCAGGTGTTCAGGTCCTAGAGCAGCACGACTGCATTGGTTTGATGGGATGGACAACCACCCTTGTGGTGCAGGCGACTTCTCTGTCGAACAACGGATAACCAGTTATTTATTTAATAATCCGTGCATTGTTATTATGAATATGATTTATGTTAATCATCAATAATATATTAAGCGAGATATCTCATGGACAAGACAATTCCGATTCCGGCAGCCAAGCTGCTGAACTTCATTTACCAGACCGAGACCTCCCAGTCAGCACCTGAATGCTATGAGGTGATCTACGCCAACAAGCAATACAAGCTGGCCAAGCCTCTGACCAGTATGTCCCTGGGTGAAGTCCAGTCGGCTCAGATGGGCTGGTCCAAGGCACATGGTTCCTCGGCTACGGGCGCACCTCAGTTCATGTATGCGACTTTGAACGGTCTCAAGAAGGAACTCGGTCTACGAGTTGGCCAGATCTTCAATGGTGACCTTCAGGATCGTCTGGCTTACCACCTGCTGATACGCCGCGGTTATCTGAAGTTCATGGCAGGTCAGATCAGTCGAACTGAGTTTGGCAAGCGTCTCTCCATGGAGTGGGCAAGCTTCCCAGTCCTGGCATCAACCAAAGGCCAGCACAGGCAGGTCACACGCGGTCAGAGCTTCTATGCCGGCGACAGGGTCAACAAGTCCCTGACCTCTCCTGAGACCGTGGAGAAGGTGCTTGATAGCTTGAGGAATGGTGTCTTCTACGAACCACCACAAGTCATCGACCAGGCGCCAAAGGATTACCCGGAGATGACTCATCCAACCAACAAACCAAAGTCGACAGTTTCTCCTGGTGTAGGTGCAACTGCAGTCGTCACATTTGGTGTCGTGGTTGGTACGTTCTGGGAATGGTTCTCGAACATCCCTTGTAACCTCATCAGCGTATTTTGTGGGGGTTGAACCATGTGGTCAAAGACCAAGAAGTTCTTCAAACACAGCGAAACGATCTTCCTTGCTCGTGCCCAGGTATTCCTGGGCACGGTACTGGAAGTAGCCGTCAATGTGGAACCAACCCTGTTTACCGGTCTCTTCGGTAAATGGTTTCCGATCTTCATGATCGTCCAAGGGGTTATGACTGAATACCTCCGCAAGCGCGGAGATGAGGATATGAAAAAGGCAGTTTAACAACTCCCTTCATTAACTCAGTGGTGCTCTCCAATTTCAGCAATCGCTGTCTTAAACCCCAAAATATTATCTTGATAATACGTGAGGATTAAGCGCGTGCGTAATAGAAACAAAATATTAGTAGAGGAGTGTGGTCATGAATGAAGACCAACTCAAGTTCTACGCAGCTGTAATTATAGCACTTATCATAAGAGTTATATCTTCGCCTTATGAGGGTCTGCAACAGAGCTCAATTTTGGTGTTCACATCACTAGGATGCACTGTAATTTTCACTGCTCCGATAGCTGAAATTCTCAACATAGGTGATCAACTATCATTGGTTAGTGCGTTAGCAGCACTTGTGACTATGACATCTATGGGGGTTATAAAGTGGCTTCTGGCTTTTGTAGATCATCTACCCACCGATCCTGCTGGAATTATTAAGCTAATCAAGGATTGGAGAAACAACAAATGATTACTTCATATAATGTATCTGACAAAACTTGGTGGAAATGGATTATAATTGGTTGGATTGTTCTTATAAGCTATTCTAATATTAATTCTTTTTTGCCTTCATCTTACTGGATGACAGTATCTAGTGTTTATGTATCCGACACCAATGTTGGTACTAGCCCACCCATGCTGGTAACTAGGTCTATATTCAGACCGTTCACTGCTGATTGGATAGTTGAAGTAGAAGAATTTAGAGACGGGTATTTTACCTTAATTCCTGAGTGTAGCGGAAAAGATAGAAACAATTATTCCTCGGAAAATAAACTACCAATAGATCTTGATTTGGAATGGTGGTCTGGCAAATTATGTCACCTTTATCCTGGAAGATACCGTGTTGAAACTACATGGACTTTTCTTGGTAAGAGTATTCGAGAAGTTTCAAACATATTCACTATCACCACTAAAGAGGGTGACGGTGAATGACTTATCAAGCAAGCAACATCACCTCAGAAACCCGTGACAGGATCTGGAACCTGTCTAGGACTGTACTCAAGGATAACAACAAGCCTCATATAACTGAGATTGCCCGACAGGCTGGAGTGCATAGGGGCACTGTCAGAAGGGCGTTGAGTCAGCCTGAAAAACAAACCGATCCAGCAATCCTGGCTGCTGCGGCAGCCGGAGGTATTGCGGATCCAGATAACCTCTCTCACTTCTGGAAGCTGGCCAAAGACGAGAACGGAAATGGCTACTCACTCTTTGTGAAGAACCCCAAGAGTGGAAAAGATGTTTCGGTCTTCGATATGGTTCGAGACGCTGTCACCTATGCCTCACCGAAGAGGGCAAAGCTGGAGCCAAGAACATACAATGGTGGAGAGCATCTGCTGGTCATTGATCTTGCAGATGTCCATTTCCTGAAGCTTTGTGTGAGAACCGAGACCGGTTACGAATATAACCGCGAAGTTGCCCGACACAGAGTTATCGAGGGCACTAAGGCTTTGATGGGAATGGCCAAGCCTATGGGCATAGGTCGTACTTTGTTTGTCATGGGTAACGACATACTCCACGTTGATAATCCACGATCGACAACGACGTCAGGAACCTTCCAGGACACAGACGGAACCATCTTCCAGGGATTCCAGGATGCGTCATCTGCTCTTGAAGAAGCCATCACACATGTGTCCACGTTCACTGATGTTGATCTGATTCACTGCATGTCTAATCATGACTGGATGATGGGTTGGGCTCTGACCCAGACAGTGGCCGGCAGACTGAGAACCAATACCAGGATCAAGGCTACCGACTATAATATCTCTGAAGCCCATAGAAAATATTACCGCTTCGAGAGCAATCTCCTGGGTCTCACTCACGGTGACGGTGTCAAGGAAGAGAAGCTCCTCGGTGTGATGATGAAGGAAGCCCGTCAGCACATCTCGGAGTGCAACAACCTCTACTGGTTGTTGCATCATGTCCACCACAAGGATCGCAAGACCAGGGGTGAGATCACTTACCTGCGAGAGAAAGACCACAACGGTATGACAGCCATGGTCAGCGGCAACTCCCAACTCGAGGGCGCCAATCTCAACATAGAGTCTGTCAGATCTCCTTCTCCACCAGATGGTTGGCACGACCGAAATGGTTACATCAACCGTCAGGCTGTCGAGTGTTTTGTCTACCACCCGACACTTGGACAGAGAGCCAGATTTACTGAATGGTTTTGAATATAATATTATTAAAGAGGCTTATATAATGATTAACTGGATAATGAATTACTGGTCGGTTATAGTGTGGGCATTACCGATCCTGATAGCCTTCGTCGTTATTCATCATTATCTGGGTCGACGTTTTGCCTTTCCTGTAGGAATTGCTGGGATTATCTCTATAATCTTTTTACTAGGAAAGAAAATAGAACGAGACAATAACTCAAAAAGAGTTAAAGATATTGAAGATAAACGGGAGATTGAGTATGAGAAAATCGATCGTCGTGATACTACCGCTTCTGATGTTGATAAGCGGTTGCGTGACGGCAGCTACTAGCTGTCCCAAGCCAGCTGAGATTACAAAAGAAATACAAGCTCAGGCAGCCAAAGAACTTGCGGACCTTACCCCTGGTTCAGCCCTCGGTCTGCTCTTGTCGAAGAGCTTGGATGACAGAGACAAACTTAGAGCTTGCCGTCGCATTCACTGATTAATTTTTAGATAGGCATTTCATGATGGACTCCAATACTGACACGCAGGAATTGCCGATCGATCCGTCTACGGCACCGAAGCTGACTGAGTGGGAAAATGAGCCCACAGCTAGGGTTCTACAAGATGATCTAGAGGCATCCAGACCAGCTCATGACAGCTTTGTCCTGAATGTGAAACGCTGGAACGATCTGACCAACGTCACTGGTTCAGCGAAGCCTCCCAAGGTTGCCGGCCGATCCCAGGTTCAGCCAAAGCTCATTCGTCGACAAGCAGAGTGGCGCTATTCGGCTCTTACAGAACCTTTCAACTCTTCCAGCAAGCTGTTTGATGTCAAGCCAACCACATTTGAGGATGCTGAATCAGCTCGTCAAAATGAGCTCATGCTCAACTGGCAGTTCCGCACAAAGCTAAATCGTGTCAGCTTCATCGACAATTACGTTCGCTCCTGCGTAGACGAAGGCACAGCTGTCGTTCGTGTCGGATGGAACCGGATCACAACAGAGGTCGATGAAGAAGTCCCGATCTGGACCTACAGTCAACCTACCTCAGATGAAGAGATCAAACAGCTCGAGGCTGCTATCACTCTGAAAGAGGAGAACCCTCGTGTATTTGATGAAGATGTAGACCCTGCAATCCAGGCTGCAGTTGCCTTCTTTGAAGAAAGTGGGCAACCTAACATTGCTTCACAGACTGGTGTGGACGTCATCAAAGTTGAGAAGCCTCTCGACAATCGCCCGACTCTGAGTGTCATCAATTTGGAAAACCTATACTTTGATCCCTCATGTGGTGGTGATCTGGAGAAGGCAGGATTTGTGATCATCTCATTCGAGACGTCACAGGCTGAGTTGAAGAAAGAGCCAAACCGTTACAAGAACTTGAAATACGTCAACTGGGAAGGTGCTACGACGGTTCTGGATTCGAACCATGCACCCCAGTCCAGCGACATCAATTTCAACTTCAAGGACAACCTGCGTAAGCGTGTTGTAGCCCATGAATATTGGGGTGATTATGATATCCATAAAGATGGAACACTGGTTCCGATCGTAGCCACATGGGTCGAGGGTATTCTGGTTCGTCTAGAAGAAAACCCCTATCCAGATGGTAGGCCACCTTTTGTGGTTGCTCCCTATATGCCGGTCAAGCGCCAGGTTCTGGGTGAACCAGATGCTGAACTTCTGGAAGATAACCAGAAGATCCTGGGTGCTGTATCCCGTGGTATGATTGACCTTCTGGGTCGATCAGCCAACTCACAGCAGGGCTTTGCCAAGGGCATGCTCGATGTCGTCAACAAGCGTCGATATGAGTCTGGGCAGGATTACGAGTTCAATCCGAACCTGAGCCCTCAGATGGGCATCATCGAGCACAAATACCCAGAGATTCCTCAGTCAGCTATGGCCATGCTGCAACTGCAGAACCAGGAAGCCGAAGCCCTCACAGGTGTGAAAGCCTTCTCTGGTGGCCTGTCTGGCAATGCTTATGGCGATGTGGCTGCCGGCATCAAGGGAATTCTTGACGCTGCATCCAAACGTGAGATGGCAATCCTGAGACGTCTGGCTGGTGGCCTGGTCATGATTGGTAAAAAGATCATCTCCATGAATGCCGAGTTCCTCTCCGAGAAGGAAGTGGTCCGAGTTACCAATGAGAAGTTCATCACGATCAATCGTGAGGACCTGTCCAGTGTTGCTGGTGAGTTCGATCTCGAGGTCGATATTTCTACCGCGGAAGTTGACGCTGCCAAGGCATCAGATCTGGCATTCATGCTCCAGACCATGGGTAACAACATGGATTTCGGGATCACCAAGTTGATCCTGATGCAGATTGCAAAGCTCAAGCGCATGCCTGAACTGGAAGAGAAGATCTCCAAGTTTGAGCCAACACCAGACCCCATAGCCGAGAAGATCAAAGAGATGGAGGTCATGAAGCTCCAGGCTGAGATCGAAGAGATCCAGTCCAAGACAGCACTCAACCAGGCCAAGGCACAAGAAGTTGGTGTCAAGGCTGAACAGGGTGCTCTCGACTCTGTAGAGCAGGAGAGTGGAACCAAGCACGCCAGAGATCTGGAAAAGCAGACTGCACAGTCCACCGGTAACCAGAATCTCGAAGTGACCAAATCTCTTCTGAAAAGTCGGAAGTTTGATGAAAGCCGACCTGATGTTGAGGCAGCTGTTGGCTACAACGCACTGAGCAAACAGATGGGTAATCCTCTAGATAATGTCGGATAATATTATCAAAATAATCAAATATTGATTAATTTGGTTCTTGACCAATGATTAACTCGCCGATAAACATAAAAATGTTAAAAGATAATCCACACTTAAAGGACACATAATGTCGGATATTCAACATCTCGAACAGGACATTGCATCCGCTGAAGAACTTGTTGTGCGTCGTCAGATGGCGATCAAGCTTTTTGGTAATCGCGAGTTCAAGAAGCTTTTCACCGAGGAATATTTTGTCTCGGAAGCAGCTCGTCTGGTTCAACTTTCGGCCGATCCTTCCCTGGATACTGCTCAGCGTGCAGACGCATTGAACATGGCTCAGGCCACAGGTCATGCCAAACGCTATCTCTCAATGATCGTTCAGATGGGCGCCCATGCAGAGCGTGATCTTCCTGAAGCGCACCGAACGCTAGACGAGATGCGTGCGATCGAAGGGGAGGAATAATCCAATGGCAGCTGCAACCGAAAAGGACTTTCTCGGGATGTCTGATGAGGACTTCCTGAACATCAACTCACCGGATGATTCCCCAGTGGTTGCAGCCAAGGAAGAAGAGGGGCAGGGGGAAACTCCTGCTTCTACTGATTCCGAAGATACGGCTCAAGTCGATGAAAATAAAGAAGAAATTCCAACATCAACAGATGATGAAGTCGAAGGTGAAGTGCCCGACGACAAGGCTGAAGACGACAAAGGTGACGCAGTCACCGAAGTCGACGAAGGACTTGTCGAGGGTGCTGAACCTGAAGACAAGTGGACAGAATTCAAACCCGATACCACAAAAACCGATACTGAAAACGCCGAAGCCAAGGTTGAGCACGACAAGACGAAGCCTGCAGAAGAACCAGTCACACCCAAGTCTGTGGCTGAAGGTGTGGTCACAGAAACTCCCATCGACCATGAAGCTTTCTACAAGCAGATCATGACGCCATTCAAAGCGAACGGACGCAGGATAGAACTCAAGACACCTGAAGAAGCAGTCCGTCTTATGCAGATGGGTGCCGGCTATGGTCGCAAGATTCAAGAACTCCAACCACACCTCAAAGTTCTTCGTATGTTGGAGAAGAATGAACTCCTCGATGAGGATCGTTTGTCTCTTCTGATTGAAGTTAATCAGAAAAATCCAGAAGCGATTAGAAAGATAATCGCAGATAGTGGTATCGACCCACTTGATCTTAACATGGAAGATAATGTATCTTACCGACCTAAGAGCCACTCTGTCAGTGATAAAGAGATGGCGTTTCAGGAAGTATTGTCGGACGTCCAAGGACACGACACCGGCCAAGAAACGCTTCAGTTGATCAACCAGACGTGGGACCAGGAGAGTAAATCTGCTCTCTGGGATCAGCCGCAGATTCTAAGCGTCATCCAAACTCAGCGCGATAATGGTTTATATGACCAGATTGCAGCTGAAGTAGACCGCCAGAAACTCCTCGGACATATCTCAAATAACACGCCATTTCTACAAGCCTACAAGACTGCAGGGGATCACCTCCAAGAAACTGGTGGTTTTAAGATCCTTGAAGGACAAGAAGCGCAGATCCAGAACCAGTCGAGGGATACCTCGCAGCCCCAAGTGATCGCCACACGTTCAGCAGCTCCAAAGGCCCAGGTACAAAATGGTGCAAAAGCCGCAGCTGCAGCATCCACCAAGACAAGTGGAAGTCGCAAAACCGGTGCCACCGTTAACCCGCTGGAAATGGCGGACGACGTTTTCATGAAGCAATTTGAGAACCGCCTCTGATTTTTAAGACACACAGAGCCGGTTGAGGAGATTTCCAAATGTTGAACTACAACGCCCCCAACGGCACTCGATCTGATATCGACGCTGCCGGCTCGACACAGATGGCCACTTTCTTCTGGCTCAAGAAGGCTCTCATCGAAGCCCGTAAAGAGCAGTATTTCATGCCACTGGCTTCGACGGTCAACATGCCGAAGCACTTCGGTAAGACCATCAAGGTCTATGAATACGTGCCTCTGCTCGACGAACGCAACGTCAACGACATGGGTATTGATGCCTCCGGTGCTACTCTTGCCGATGGTAATCTCTATGGTTCGTCCAAGGACATTGGTACGATCACCTCCAAGCTACCAGTGCTTGGCGAAAATGGTGGCCGCGTCAACCGTGTTGGCTTCACTCGTATTTCGCGTGAAGGCTCGATTGCCAAGTTCGGTTTCTTCACCGAATTCACGGCTGAAAGCCTGGACTTCGATTCCGATGATGGCCTGAAGGATCATCTGTCCCGCGAACTGATGAATGGCGCCACTCAGCTTACCGAAGCTGTCCTCCAGAAGGATCTCCTGGCCGGTGCTGGTGTCACTATTTATGCTGGTGCAGCTACGGCAGACGCTAACGTCACTGCCGAAGGTGCAGGCGCTGCAATCGTTGACTACTCGGATCTGATGCGTCTCGACCAGACCCTGACGGACAACCGTACCCCGAAGCAGACCAAGGTGATCACCGGTTCGCGGATGATCGATACCAAGACCATTCCTGGCGCTCGCGTCATGTTTGTTGGTTCGGAACTGCTTCCTACTCTGAAAGGCATGGTCGACCTGTTCTCCAATCAGGCGTTCATCCCGATCCAGCAGTACGGTGATGCCGGCACCATTCTGAATGGTGAAATCGGTACGATCGATGCCTTCCGCATCGTTCTGGTTCCGGAAATGTTGTCTTGGGCTGGTGTTGGTGCCACCGAGTCGACCAACCCTGGTTATCGGGTTACTGGTACTGAGTACGACGTCTTCCCGATGCTGGTTGTTGGCGATGACTCGTTCTCCACCATCGGCTTCCAGACTGATGGCAAGACCGTGAAGTTCTCGGTCATGACCAAAATGCCTGGCAAGGAAACTGCCGACCGGAATGATCCTTACGGTGAAACCGGCTTCAGTTCGATCAAGTGGTACTACGGTATCCTGCTGAAGCGTCCTGAACGCATCGGCTTGATCAAGACAGTCGCACCGGTCTGATAAAGACCACTGAGTAAAACCAAGGGGAGAGAGGCACACTCTCTCCCCTTTTTTCTAAGCCTGAAACAACCAATAAATTTTCAAGGAAACCTATATGTCTGACTCTTCAAAGACCGCGGTATCGTCCGATAACCTCTTCAAGGATGTGCTGAAAACCGCCAATGAATCCACCACAGAAACCAAGAAGGTTGAAGTTGCTGAACCAGTTGAGGAAGCTGAAGTTCAGGTCTCTGAAATCGATATGTTGAAGACCCGAGCCAAGCTCATGGGTATCGTATTTTCCAACAACATCGGTATCGATGCACTGCGATCCAAGATCAAGACCCAGCTCGAGGGTGAAGCTGCAGCCGTAGACGAAGTTGTCGAAGATGAAGATGAGCCAGAGGCTGTTGAAGTTGCTTCCTCTATCGCTGCTCCTGTGGCTCGTAAGAAGTCCGATCGTGAAATCATGATTGCTGAGCAGATGCGTCTTGTTCGTCTTCGGATTACCAATCTGGATCCCAAGAAGAAAGACCTTCCTGGTGAGATCATCACCGTTGGTAACCGTGTTCTTGGTACGGTGAAGAAGTTCATTCCTTTCGGTGAGGCAACTGATAACGGTTATCATGTGCCTTATATTCTCTACAATCAGCTCAAGTCCCGGCAGTTCCTGAACATCAAGACCCGCAAGGACAGCCGTGGCCGAACCATTGTTGAGTCCGGTATGGCTCGTGAGTTTGCATTGGAAATCCTTCCTCCTTTGACCACCAAGCAATTGGCGGATCTCGCAGCTGCACAGGCAGCTTCAAAGGGCATGGAATAAAGATAATCAAACTTTGATTATCAAGTTAATACCGGGAATGGAGTAAGATAATGGTTGCTACTGCAACAGGCGCTGACGTTCTATCCAATTCAATGTTGGCTACCCTGACGACTGGCAAGTCTTTCACCATTCCCGACATTGACTTGTCCAGTGTGCTGTTTGATCAGCCACTGGCATCAGGTGCTCTCTATGCGGTCATTAATCCGATCGACATGGATGACCTGACAATAGGTGTTGTGAATGGCACCGGTATTTTTGATAAGTTGATGACCAGTCTGGTTAAACACCTGAAGGTCGAATACGAAGCCAATCGTATATCTGGTGCTGAATACACCAAGGCTTATGTAGGTATCATTACGGCAGCCCTACAGACCTCTACCCAGGTACTGCTCTCCAAGGACGCCACATATTGGCAAGCCCTCATGGTTCAACAGCAGGCTCGTGCGGCCGAAGCTGAAGCAGTTCGGGCACGTCTGGAGCTTGAAACAACTCGTGTGGTTCTCTCCAGGTCCAAGTTTGAGGCAGCGATCGCTGAAGCCAATTACGGCTTGACCAAGATGAAGATCTCCACTGAAGACGCCACCTACGGGAACATGGTCAAACAGGGTGAAGGTCTCGATTACACCAATGCTACGATCTTGCCTTTGCAGGCAACCCTTCTGGCTGAACAGGCTGAAGTCCAGCGTTCACAGACATTGGATACACGCTCTGATGCTGTAACAACAATCACTGGTTCTGTCGGTAAACAGAAGGACCTCTACACACAGCAGATCACTTCCTATCAGCGTGATGCAGAGACCAAGGCAGCCAAGATCTTCTCGGATGCATGGATCACCCAGAAGACAATCGATGAAGGTGTGTTGGCTCCAACCAACTTTACCAATGCCGAGCTTGATGAAGTCCTGACAATCCTGAGAACCAATCTCAACCTCACCCCATAATAGATCTTAACGGAGTACGCTGATGGGCACTATTATCGCCGTCGACTCCGTCGTCTATAACATGGCCGGCGAAGAAGCGAATCGACCACATTACATGAAGAGCCTGGTGGTCAGGAATGTCTTGTCGGGAACCAAGGAAAGCATTTCATCGACCCTGAACAATGGGTATCTAGGTGGTCCTGGTATCAAACTCAGGAACTTTTACCGGTGGTCGACTGATCCAGATAACTACGGAGAGGTGGGTCTTCCAACTGGTTCCCTGGAGATCCATGGAGCACTCAATGCATCGCTTGTGGCAAGTGCCATTACTCCAGGTGTTGGTCAGACCGTCTGGGTTCAAACAGCCAGAGTTGGCTATGCTGAAGTTGAAGAATGGGCAAGACAATGGGTGATGGTAAACCGTCCAGCTGATATAGACACAGCATGGACTGCTGACTATTCAGAGTCTCTAAATGAGATACTGATCACCTTTGCAGATATCTCCACAACAACAATCACCCCTGTAAACTTCGATTATGAAGCGCGGTATGTCTATGCCTATTATGGTCTGGTTGATGGTGAATCAACCAGTGCTCTCGTCACTGGTGATACTATTATTTTGACGGGTGGGGATGTTTATCCCAGTGGTGTTGACTGGGTTCTCCTCAGTGAAGTCCTTACTCCTACGATATACCGGGTATATGAACGTCGCAGTGCCACAGGTACTTCTGACCAAGTCATTACCCTTGTGGAGACGATGCACCAGTATGACGATGGTGTGGAAGAGTCGTATCGTATTGATACCCAGGAATTCACCTACCGGGAATATGACGCTACTCAGTTGTTGATTTATAAGGTTGGATCGGGGAATACCGATCTGGATGCGTTGGTTACAGCTTCGACAAGTTATGGGGATTTCTTCCCGTTCCTACCGATCCGGATCGAAAACGAGTTCCTCTCTGAGACCTACTTACCTGACGCTTACGCCCAGGTGAAGCGTGCCTATAAGAAAGCCACCGGTGGGAAGTTTGACTCCCTCATCGCTGATCTGGAAGACAATGATAATCTGGCTGACATTGACCATGCCTACGTTACGTTTGGTGTGTCCCTGAATGTCGTTGAGAAATCATGCAAAAAATATCTCTACACGTTCTTTGAGAAACTGCAGCTATCACAGGCTGGAGGTCCAAGTACCTATTCAATTTGGCAAGCAGATGTGATTTCACAACAGGCCACATTTGATGCCTGGTTGGCTTGGGTCAACAATCCTTTTGCAAGCTCAGGTCGTGATCCGGATCCAGAACCATCACGTCCCTCTTTTGCATCCATGCCAGTCAACCGTATTCGCATCAATGGTGACGGAGCAGTCAACTCCCACTTTGATGTTCGTATAGAGTGGTCATTTATTACCAATGGTTCAGGCACTGGTCTTGCTAAGATTGGAGCCAAGAAGGGTGATTACTGGTTCGAATATATCGGGACAGACACCATTACCCAGACAGTCTACACGGCACAAAATGGCGGCAGTACAGTATCTGAACCAGGTCTATATGAGAAAATAAGACTGTATCATCAGGTAGATGATGGTTCCTACACATGGCTCGAGATCATAGGTCTTATCCATCGTAATTATATTTATGCCGGTAGAGCAGCTGTCACAAGTGCAAAGACTGCTCTAGAAGATGCTGACGAGTCAGGGTTCATTGTACCGCTTCACTATGACACCTGGCGTGAAGTCCCATTGGTTGACTCAACGCAGATGGCAACTGCCTGTGTGTTTATCGTATTCAACTCCTATGTTGCCAAGAAGACCAAGTGGTATCAGAGCGGTATCTTTAGAATTCTACTCGTCATTGTGATTGCCATTGCCAGTGTTGTCCTCACCGGTGGTGCTGGTCTTGGATTGTTAGGCGCCCATCTTGCTGTTGGATCAGCACTCGGTTTCGTAGGACTTACCGCGGCAATTGTCGGAGCTGTTGTCAATGCAATGGCAGCCTTGATCCTGAGCACGATCGTCTCAAGGTTAGCCAGTTCTCTTGGTCCAATTGGTCAGATTATCGGCGCAGTCTTGATGATCCTTGCTGGTAACATCTCCGCATCTCTCCAAAATGGTACCTCTATATCGATGCATTGGGATCAGTTACTCCGTGTAGATAATCTACTGAAGTTGACTGATGCCACTGGTCGAGCCATTTCGGACATGATTAGTGCAGACACAATGGGTATGCAAAGTGACTGGGATGATTATTCCAAGAAGATGGCCAAAGAATCAAATGAAATACAACAAGCATATTTTGAGGAATTCGGTTATGGTGGTGGTCTGATCGATCCAATGATGTTTGTGGACTCTACACAAGGCCCGATTGCCGAGAGCTCTGACACTTTTCTTACCCGGACACTTATGTCCGGAAGTGAAATTGCAGAGATGTCCAGAGAACTCCTCTATGAATTCCCTGATTACAGTTTGGCTCTCCCAGACGCATTTACTTAATAATAGGTGACACAAATGGCAGGCTTTCAAATACCAAATTATGGATATAACTCCAACACACCAATGATGGATTTCGGTAAACAAGGTGCGTCCAACCCAACTGGTTCCTATTTTCAAGCAGCACAGGCCAATACCTCTGATGCATGGAATATTCCAGGTGGTCTAGACTACCGTAGTGTCAGTGCTCCTCAACTAAAGACTCCTGGATCCAGTAAAGATGGTTCAGGTAATTCCACCGGTCTGGGTTGGAACGTCGGTACAGGACAGCTTGCCCTCGAAGGTATACAAACGCTTGGTAATCTCTGGCAGGCTTGGGAATCCAACAAGCTAGCTAAAGAGCAGTTCGCTTTCCAGAAAGATGTCACCGACACCAACTTGGCGAACCAGATCCAGTCATACAACACAACTCTTGAGGATCGCACACGAACTCGTGGTCAGATCGAAGGTGGTTCTGCTCAGGATGCTCAGGCTTATATCGACAAGAACAAGCTTCGTCGTCAGAATTGATTTTATAGATAATAAATTGAGGATTTTATAATGGCTGGTCCACTGACTTGGCGCGATGTATCGGCTCCCAACTTTGCTGCTTCATCCGCTTCTCAACGAAATGCAGCAGACCTCTTGAGCAATGGTATCGGAGGTCTCAGTGATGCTCTTGGTAAATTCGGAGCTGATCGTCGGGCAAACATCGATCGGGTAAACGCAGAGAATCAGAAATCAACTGACCAGAACTGGTTGTCTGGTCTGGCTCAACAGACGGATCCATCCTCTGTGGATCGCTATCTTCAAGAGGCACGAGCCAATGGTGTATCTGCTGATGCTATTCAGTGGGGAACTAAACAGCGTGGTGTGAGCCTTGCTGACCAAGCCGCAGGACAAGCCAATTCACAGACGGCATGGAATAATAATAACACACAATCCCAGTATGCTGCTCAACCGGCCCTGGCAAGCTTCCTGGCTCAGGCAGAAGCCCTGTCTATGTCAGGAGACCCTGCTAAGATGAAGCAGGCTGAGCAGATGATGTCGTCTCCGGATGGCATAAGAATTATGTCTGAGGCCGGATTTACGCCAGATACGGTTGCCGGTATGCAAGGCAGTACAAGGACTTCTGGTAGGAATTCATCCATAGCTGATGATGCCTATGGACAGACTGTCAGGGCTCAGAACCAGCTCGTGGAAAGTCAGGGAATCTCTGACATTGCTAAATCAGCTGCCTTGGATGCCATGCAGAGTGGTGGTAATTCAACTCCAGCTACTGCAATTGAGAGTATCCAGAAAAGTAAATTGGACCCTCGTGCTAAAGCTGAAGCGATTCACGCTATCACCCTTGCTGGTGAAGCCGGTATATTTGCCCCACCGGACGAATCTTCGGCACTTCTGGATCGATTGGCTCCACAAACCGACACTGCTCCTGCATCCAAAAACACGAACCAAGGTCCTCAAAGAACCAATCCTGGTCCTCGTGGCAGTGCTTTGCAGAATTTGATTATTCAAAATGAAAGTGGAAGTGGCGGCTACAGTACCTTGTTTGGTCAGGTTCAGAGACCTGGTAAAGAGTTTGCCGGCGTTGATGTGTCCAAGGCTACAATTGGACAGTTGGGTGAATTCGCATCATCTGACGGTTCTTATGGTTCCTACCAGAAAAACAAGCTTGGTTATCTCGCCACACCAATGGGTATGTATCAGATCGTTGGTGCCACACTAAAAGCCACTGCCAAAGAGATGGGTCTCTCTCCTGACACCGTGTTTGATGAGAATACCCAGGATGCTATGTTTGAGCACCTGGTTAACAAGCGACTCTCTGGCCCGAGAAGCATGCAGGGCAAAATTGAGGGTCTCCGTCAGGAATGGGAAGGATTCAAAAATGTTTCAGATGCTGATCTTACACGAGCCATCACTGCTTATGAAAACGGTGATCGGAGCATTCTCACCAGCATAGGTGAATCGCAAGGGTCTTACTCCGGTAATTCAGTGGGTGAAAACCCATCCTCGCAACTGCTGCAAAGTGCCTCTGGTCAAGACAATGCAAATACCCCTAGCCTACAAATCACGAACCCTGATGCACCTTTGGGGAACCAGCCACCAGTAGCCGAAGATCCGTCGCAATCACCGCTTCGGGATTGGGCCAAAACTCAGCTCCTGAAAGAACAAAAAACCAAGAGGGATGCAGACGCCAATCCAGCAAATTCGGATAGTATTTTTGCACGCAATCTGAATGGTCTGTTTGACCTGCCTAAGTCAGGGGAAGAGGTCAATGCTCAGCTTGACCCAATCACCAAATACATCAACGAAGCTACTCAGCCTTTGTTTGATGGGATAAGTGAAAACCAGGCAGCACGGGTCAAAGCACGACAGGCACCGGCAAGTGAAACTCCGAGCCAGCCTGGTCCTGCTCCAGTACAGTCTGCTGTGAGACCTGGCAGACAACAGCCTGGTCCAAGTCAGGTATCTCCCGGTGAAACCTTGAGTACTTCTGCATCTGCATCTGAAGTAGCACAAGCTCAACCGTCCGCCGCCAATAATGTTCAGACCCTTATCGACCAAGGTACTGTTGATCAGACGTTTAACCGTAACGAGGCGGTCATTAATGATCTAGTCAGTAGACCAAACAAAGGTAAGACCATCATCCAAGTTGCCAAGTTATTGACTGGCGAGGGTGGAACTATGCAGGGAACCTCTGAAAATGCGGTCATTGCAGCCATCAATGAAACCATAGCCCTTTCTGCTGGTGGGAGTATGGCTCCTGACATCGCAGGTACACTTATTGCTAACAACCCTGAGACACGAGATCTATCAGGTTGGTTTGGTTTGTTTAGTGGCGATCCATATGGCTCTCCAGACGAAGGAAGTAAGGTCGCCACACGTGTCAACATGAAAGGTGTCGCAAAGAATATAAAGGATCTTATTGCAAGCGTGAACAGTGATGGGTCCGTTAACATAACCAAAGGTGTTGCGGGGATACAGAACCAAAGAGGTTCTCAGACAGCACTATCCGATGCAAGTCAGCTACAAGCTCTCAGATCTAAAACACAAAGTGATATCTTGTCTGCCACAAACGCCATTAAAAATGGTTACGACACGAAGGCTAATCACGAATTGCTGGACAGGTCTAAGAGGATTCTAGAAAGAATTGAAGAAGCTGCTCAGGGACTGGGTCGAGAACCAAGTGCCTTGTCCACTTACAGCCGGCCTGCGATTTCAAACTGACCACGTATATTTTTAGTGGTAATACGTAATAAAATCTGATCATAATGATAAGGGAGGTTTTCACCTCCCTTATCTGCTATTAAGAATTAATCCAGATTGTATTTTCAAGAAAATATGAGGTTATCCCGTGGCTGATGAATCCAACAAATTGCTCCAAGACGTCAAGGCAATCAATGAAGCCGTAACGGCTGGTGGCCAGAGCCTGTTGAATTTGAGTGAGGCAAGGAATAACGGTAATACACTCGCTACCAACAACACGGTCCTGAAGGACCGTCAACAACTGACACCATTTGAGTTCATCCAAAAATACGGTAACAGAGTTCAGGATATTCTGAACCAAGCAGACCAAGGTTCTGTTGCTCTTGGTGACTACATGAAAGCGAATAGATCTACAGAGCAGGCTGTAAAAGATACAGCACTGGACGTGATATCAGGTGCAAACGCATCGTTGGGTAACGTAGGTGTATTGGGCGCAGCAATCCTTAGTCCCAAGTTGGGTCTCGAAGCCAGTAAACTTCTCTCTGATTTCACTGATTATACCCGTGGTGGTCAGTCTATTAACCTCAAACGAAATGAGCGTATAACCGCGGTACGGGCTCAACTAGATGAGCAGGACAACAACACTCAGTATGAGGCTGATGTCAAAAAGGATGGTGGATTTGTCGCTGGACTGAAATATTTTGGACGTGATGTTTTGGGAGGTTTCTCCCGTACACTTGAGAACCCGGCTATCCTTGGAAGCACTGTAGCTCAAGGTGTTGGCTCACTGGTCTCAGCTGGGCCTGTTGCCAAGGGACTTGGTCTACTCGGTGCAGGGACCAAGGCAGCTCTTCCTACGGCTGTTGGTCTCATGGAAGGTGGCGGAGCTTACTCAGGTACTGCTCAGGATATCATGGGAAGATCTCATGAAGACCTGATGCAGACGTCTCCTGAATATGGAGATATGATCTCCTCTGGAATGACTCCAGAGGGGGCCAAAGAACGTATTGCCCATAACGGAGGTATTGTGGCTGCATCCATTCAAGGACCTACAGCAGCCCTGTTAACCAAGGCAACTGGTGTTGCCGGGTTCGAATCAGCACCCTTGGTTCGTAGACCAGCTCAAGAGGCGGTGACCAACGTCCTCAAAGAAGGAGTTGAAGAGGGGTTACAAGGAGCCACTGGTCAAGCATCTCAGAATATCGGTACTAAGTTCCAGGCCGATCCATCACAAAGTGTCATCCAGGGAACTGGTTCACAGGCTGCAGTCGGTGTGATTGGAGGCGTGGGTTCCTCTATTGCGATCGCTGCCCCAGGTCTCGTTATTCCCAATGCTTTGAAGGCTGCTGGTCTCACCCTCGATCACACGATCGGAGCTGGTTACAGATATCTGACAAAGAGAGGCGAAGACGACATAGCTTCTGACAATGCAGAATCTTCTGTATCCCCAGAGAAACTGTCTCCAGTCATCGAATTGGCAACGGAGCAGGCGTCCGCGACAGCGGAAAGCCTGCGAGTAGTTGCCAATGAACAAGGTGCAAAAGGACCAGAAGTTGAGTCCTATATCGCTAAAATTGAGCAAGCTGCCCAAGTCACAGCTGAGGATCTTAGTGGTGTGTCTGAGACACTGATGGGGAAACTGGGAGCCTTCAAGGAAGAAACCGGAAAGGTTCCCAATAGGTTTGATACTCTGATAATGGCGGCTGTCGTTGCCATTGATGAGGATCAGTCAAAAGACGAACGAGTGGCTGCAGCGACATTCATTCTGAAGCTCACCGAGAACAACAGGAAATTGTTCAAGGAAGATCTCCCTGAGTTCATCAAAAATGCTTCCCAGGATACTCCTCAATTCAAGGAGTTCCAGGGATATGCATCTGCTTTGGAAAAAATAAGGAATGTCCGTGAGATCAGTCAGTCCCTGAAATGGGCTCGAGAAGAAATGAGAATGTCCGATCAGGATCTGACCGGTGTTGACATCAACTCGGATAAGGGAACCAGGATCGTCAACCAAGCCGTGGATGTCGCTACCGTGGCTCCGCATGCTCTGAGCACTCAAGTTGCCGAGCAAATCCTTCTGCATGCTGACAACGGGACTCTGGCACTGTCACCAGAGCGTAGACGTATTCTTCGTGGGGCAATTGCCCTCGGTGAAGCTGGAAGGCTCTACGCGGCACAGAACAGGCTTATTGAACCAGGTGTCCTGACTGAACAGGGTGATCAATTACAAGCTGAGCTTGATGCGACTAGAGAGAAAGACGAAGCGTCTGAGTTTGTTGGCAAACAGATCGCAACAGAGGGTGGCAAAGGCGATGGTCAACTCTCATTGACCCAGCACGTCGCTGGGATCAATCACGCCGCAAGTCAGGGTGATAGGGCACTGGCTCGACGTTTGGCTCAGCACCTGACGAGCTTTGCTAAATCCCACATCAATAAAGTTGGGGCAATGAACCAGTCCATCAAAAATGGTGACGGTAAGAATGTTGCCTACAGTGCATTCTCACCGGCCAAGGGTAAGTTCTACTCCAGTGAAAAAGGCTTTGGCGTAAATGTGGGAAGTGCAGGATCTGAGCGCACAGCTCGTAAGATCCATGCAGAAGCAATGGCGATCGCTTCGTTGTCCAACAGCTTCAAGGAACAGTATCCTGACTTCGGTCTTCCGAACGTCAAGGTTCCAAAGTTACTCCTTGATAATACACAAGATAATCAGACTAATATTAAGTCTGATAATGCCTCTAATAATCAAGATAATAAAAAGGGAAGCTCAGCACCTATCGAATCCAATGTATCATCCCAGGCTACCACGTCCGGGACGGACACTAAAATTCAACAGGAGGAGCTTCCCCTTTCGCCGTCTCAGCTTACCAAGGAACCCGTTAACGAGACCCTGGCGAGGGTTGACGTTGCGGAGTCTACCGGTAAGGCAGAGATTCAGTCAAGCGAACAAGTTAAGGCTGATACAAAACCAGTCGCTAAAACACCTAAAGTTACCAAGGTCGTGAAAGACCTTGCGGATCTTGGGTCGTTGATCGACGCCAGAACCGAAAAAACAACTCAGGAAACAACACCAGCAGAACCACTGTCAGTGATCGAAATCCTCGACCAGATGTCAGAGGAGGGTGATACGACTTTGTCGACCGCAGAAGCGTTCCCGACACTGGTTCAAGTCAACAACAAGAACTGGTTCCACAAGGCATTCAAGTTGTCCAAGGATCTGAAGTCCAGGATGCTTGGTCTCAATGAACCATTGAGTGATTTCTACAGATTGTTTGGATCTAGTACCAAACTCGTAGCATTCATGAACGGCAAGAAAATCAACTATGATGTTACCTCCAAAGAGGCAGAAGGGTTCAAGAAACTTCTGGAACTCGGAGCCAAGACGAAGGCTCATGTGGACCAGCGTCTGCAGGATAAGCTAGGTAAAGGTGACCTTCTGAAGCGTATTGAGGATGGCGAAGAGTTGATCCGGTCCCGTGATCTTCGCGTCCTCAACCTGATGGAAAAGACTGACACCGGTTACGTATATAACAGGGAGCTGATGGAGAGTGCTATCATCGCATCTCTAGACTGGCTCATCAATGCATCCAACAGGACCGCTCCACTGTCAGTGACAGATGTGGCAGCTCTTATGGGAGTTGACGAAGATACAGCTTACGCTCACCTGGAAGACTTCAACCACGGTATGACATTGAGCTCTGCCAAGCAGTCCCTGGCACAGAATATTCGTAAGTTCTGGGGCGTTGAAGCCAACAAAGACACAAGAGATGCATTCGTTGAGGGTATCCCAGAGGCTGTTGCCGCGGAGATCCTACACGGCATGGATATTGGTGAAGGCCAATCCGGATTGCTCGAGCTGGGTATCAAAAAGAAGAGTATCGACAAGAGGCTCTCGTTCCCAGGAGTGACCGAGAAGAAGTTCAACCGTGTGTTGGTTGATACACAAAATGATGACGTTAAAAACCTCATCAAAAGTCTCAATGGTGCCCATGATCTGTTGGCTGACCTGGCTCTCATAGACCGTAAAGTTGAAGGGTACTCCATTGGTACAGCCATCACCGAGGTGGACGAAACACAGCTTCGTAACCCTATGGTCAAGTTGTCCAATATGGCTAAGAGGGCTTTGAGCAATGCCCAGAAAACGCCATATTTCCCAAATGATGTGGTGTTTGATTTCTATGAAGCCATGGGCGAGGAAGCCTATGTAACTCTGATGAGCAAGAGTCCTTACAAGGAGGGGGATCTCAAGAAGACGCACACCCAAATGGGTTACAATAAGAACCATTGGAAATCTATTCAGGGTCGTCAACGTGGTCTTGTTGCGGATTACCAGAACATAATCAAACAGATGGCATCGGTACGTAAACATGGAACCAATGTTCCTACTTTTTACGCGCACCACATCAATAAGCTGGGCCGTACCCAGATGGATGGAGCTTCCAATCCACAGACTTCCAAGACAGCTCGTGAAATCTTCATGCCCACAAAGTCGATTCTCGACCTCTCTGGGAATGGTAAGGATCTGGACAAGTTCCTGATGACTGTTGGTCAGGGAATTGGGTTGAAGACCGACAAGATGACACGGTCCGAAGTCATGTATTCCGTTATGGAAAAGACCATGATGGAAGACGGTAAGTTCTACCCATTTATCCAGGAAATGAAAACCTGGCTTGAGCAAAGAGATAACAAAAATGGAAAAGACCTCAATGGTTCCCTCTACCAACTTCTCCAAGATGTTGGTCTCTCTGACCACGGCATGCACTCATTGTTGGCAGTGGCTCGTTATGAACTGGCCCGTGACAATGGCACTGATCTAAGTGCTTTTGAGACGTTCAATTATCTCGAAGCGGACGGTAAAACCAACGGACCAATCAATGCACTGATGCTATTTGCATCTGGTGTCATCACACCGGAATGGCTCACAGCAGTGGCCAAGGGTGGGGCGTTCTTTGGTCGTATTGGAAAGACTGTCAACAGCCACGAAGACAAGGTCGACCTCTATAAGGATAGCTCTATTGCAACCCAGGTTCTTCTGTCCGATCTCGGTCGTGAGATTGCCCAGAGCAATCCTGAAGCGCATGCACATTTTGTGAAGTTCAAGAGGTTCCTTGCAGCTCTCAATGTGACCGACATAGAAATAAAGGATGGAGAAATCTCTATCGATCGCGGATTGGTCAAGAACCCTCTGACGATTACGATCTATGGTTCAGGTCCAAAGGGTATCGCCGGCAACATCTCCAATGAGCTCATCTCCACTATTTATGAGAAACTCTCGGAGTCGATCAAGACTGGTACATCAACCGGTGAATTGATTTATGGGGTTGGTGAGACTGAAGCCTTCATGAATGATCTATCTTCATTGACCTCTCAGAGTGTCCGTAAGAACAATAAAACTGGTGGGTATTTCGTCTCTGGATCCAACTCTCAGATCAGTGGAACCATGGAAGATTTCACACTCACCAAGGAGCAGTTCGGTACTCTCCAGGATAATGTCCTGGCATTCCTGGTTGGTCCTCTTCGAAATGCAATTGATGCGAAGGTTACCGGACACGTCAAAGACGTGACGAGTACCATTCAGGCGGCCACACAGATCCAGTCGATCATCCTAAAGGGTCTCTTCATTGATGAAGTGACAAAGCAGATTGCTCTTATGCAATCGGACCCAGAAGGTTATGATTATGTGGATGGAGAATTCCTTTCCTACAATCAGCTTACCGATATTCGGAATAAGCTCCTCAAGTTCTCTCCGCTTATAGACACCGGTACACAAAGCTACATGATGTCAGGTGGAGAAAATACCGAGCTGTTTGGAAAGACTACGCACGATATTAACGGTAAGCTCATTGATGTCGTTATGCCAAAAGGGTTCTCTGGATCGTTGAGCGGTGACATGCTTACGCCGGCTCATGTCTATGGCCCAACAAAGGTAGGTGTGAAAGCCACTCCAACTATGGTCATTGGTTCAGGTGACGGCCAGATGATTATGAACATGCTGGCTGATAATCCAGAGGCAGCGCAGCGTGTCCTTCATGTGTTTGATGGTGTGAACCTACCGGCCGATATGATCGACGAGTATTCGACCATGGTCAACGAGTCTGTGTTCAAGACATGGACCGGAGATGGTAATCCAGTAAGGGCCGTCTATGAAAGCTTTGCAGCATTCATGGGTAATGACCCGGTTGGTACGTTGTTCCCTCTTGAGGGCCTGATTGACGCACACAGGGCCCAAGCCAAGCTCGAGTTGTCCCAGACAAAACTGGGTCGGCTTGATGTTGCTAATGCTGAGATTCTGCCTGTTACTGTGGCAAGAGCATTTATGGAAGATACCCTTGCTGAGCTGAAGCGGCATGCAGACGAAACTGATATCAGGCGCCAGGTCTACGCAGAGTTCGACTTTTCAGTTGACCAGATGGCATCTGCAGAGAGCCCATTCGTCAACAAAGGTAAGTTCGTACTGGCTGAAAATGCCACGATGAGTGAGATCGCATCAGCCATGCAGACTCGTTACGAAGAGTTGCGTGTTGAGAAGGGTCTTAATGCTCCGATTATACAAGAAGCTGAGATCGTTCCCGAACCAACTAAGCAGGATAAAGTCTCGAACCATACGCTCCGTGATCACATCAACTCCAAGGGTCTGTTTGATGATGAGACTGGAGTTACAGTCATGCATGATCGTCAGCTTGATGGTTTGATTGACGCTTTGCCCAAGAAGACCACGGACACCCAGAAAGCTGTGTTGAAAAGCACACTGGAAAGCCTGCGAAACAGTGGATACACATTGGTGTTTGGTTCATCCGGTAATCTGGATGCATTTGAACAGGAGTACAACGCTGACCGTTTTGTTCGTGGTTCCAACAACCATCACGGTAAGATCGATCTAGTTGCCAAGATGATCCTGATCTCTAACATCTCTGTTGAGACGTTGACCCATGAAGTTATCCATGCAGCAACCCTCGACAAGGTGCATGCTGCCTATAACAATCCCAAGGTACTAGGAAATGAAAGTCTTGCCGCGGTAAAACGTATCGAAGGGTTGATGGATGAATGGTTGGCCCAGGATGTCTCATCTGAGAGTGAGGCAATCCAGGATGCTTACAACTCAGCCAAACTGACGATTGGTGGCCTCAACAAGGATCCATCTCGTAAAGTTGCCGCGGTAAACGAGTTCATGGCCTGGGTCCTGTCGAACCAGCACCTGAACACGCTGGCTGCCGAGACCGATGTGATCAGTTCATTGAACCGGATTATAGGTAAAGCCTTGGAAGCAGTGAAGTCACTGATCTTCGGCAAGACAGCGAGTCCAGATGTGGGCACTGACATGCTCTCGAATCTGCGTTTCAACACTCAGGTTCTGATTGCTCAGAAGTCCAAGGTCAAAAATCTGCAGCAGGATTTCTCTGAAACTGTCCTGCATCATTCTGCGACATTCGGAACCGATTACCGGCTATCCGAGCTACGTCAGAAGTTCAACAACAGGATCGTTTCCTGGATGAAGGACAACTACTCTGGGTCGTCAAATCCAGTGGTTCAGAAAGCCAAAGCCGATATCCGCAAGGCAGAGCTATTTCAAACAGATCTGGCTGCCAAAGATGTCACGAAATCTTTTGCTCAGCATTTCCCTGGTCTGGGAACCATGCAAGGCTGGTCGACTTTCCTCATGGTTCAGACTGCTCTGATGACCAACATGGAGCTGAATGCCAACTCACTTTCACGCATGGAAGATATCTATGAACATGTCATGGATAAGCTGAAAGTGTCTGACTTCCGTGAGAACAAGAACCCTCACGACCAGAACGACCAGACCCAGGCAAACGAACGCCTCAATGCCTTGCAGGGTCTCTATGTCAGCAAGACTGACAAGCAGGGCAGGTCTTCACTGTTGTCCTCGTTCCTGGCTCTAGCCATGACTGATGATGGTTTCCGCGAGATACTCTCCAAAATGGAGAAGCCAAAGTCTGACAAAAATCCAGAGAAGTCTCTGGATGCGACGTTGGAAAACCTGGCCAACTCAGAACTGGACCGGTTGTCGATCCTGTTGTCCGGTGAGAAAAGCTCAGATGCTAATGTGCAGATTGCGTTGGATCGTCTCACACTTGCAATGATCGACAATGTCGGTGATCAGAGGAGCCATATTGAAAAGCGAAGTGAGAGCTTCATTGATAATGCTGAAAATGCGACTGCGAAAAAGATCCAGGATGTCAGTGGAAAACTGGCTGAGAAGAGCGCGAATATCGCTCGAACCAGCAAGAGCCTACCAGTGAAGGCTGCAGCCACTGTGGTCAATGTCTTTGCTACCCTACTCAATGAAGAGAAGTCCGATGATGCGAAGCTAGGCATGGTCAGCTGGCTCAACAAACATAACAAGTTCAACACCATTCGTGACACTGTCGGAAACGTCATTGGCCGTATGGATGGCAACGAGTTGATCTTCGATATGATCTCGAAGGTTCGTGCAGCTGTGGCTCAGGTTCGTCAGAACTTCCGTGACGAGCTCCCGGTGAAGTTGGCAAGGGAATTTGCCAAGCCACCTACCAAGGCTCAGTGGACTGCTATGTTTAAGTCCCTGGCCAAGACCGATCTGGCATCCATCACGAAAAGCTTTGGTCTGGATAGCGCCCTGGATCTGATCACCAATACCAGGAAGCTCAATCTCGAGATTAAAGCTCTGGAAGTGTCCATAAATCGCATGGATCCAAGACGGTCAGTTCGTCTTCTCGAAAAGGCAAAGCAACTCGGTCATCACATGATTACCGGTGAGCAGGGTCATAATCTCATGACCAACGCAGAAGCGATTGCTCGTCTTCTGAGTGAACGTGGAATGCGGGACAATAATCCTTCAACCCAGTTGGTTGAAGAGATCGATCGTCTGGTGACACTCTATTCGATCCAGGGTCTGGACCAAGGCACAAGGGATCAGATTACTGAACTTACTCATAATGAAAAGGACCGTGCCGGCCTGGAGTTTGCTATCAGTTATCTCATGGGTCAGCGGGTCGATGAGCTTGCCAAAATCGGAACCAATATGGTTGCGAAACTGAATCATTACAAAGGACACATTCCGTCAGAAGCCCAACAAGGTGGGTCGTTGATTATTGCTTCCGAGACTGAGACAGGTCACCTGTTGGGCCGTGGATACAAGAAGTTGTCTTCTTACAAGGGATCATCTGCAGAGTTTGTCAGTGATCCGAGAGCCTACTTCTTTGCTCCTGTGTCCGGAACTGCACCCTTCAGTCAGGGCGTTATGCAGACAGTCCATCAGACTGTGTCCGGTATTGATCCTCAGACTGGCTTCACAGTCGATGAAGTTATGGCTGGTCGCATTACCAATCCGAATGATGTCAGTCGGATCGAGCGTCAATTGCAGAGAGGTAATCTGCCATCAACCAGTGAGAACTTACTCCCTCGGTATGATGAGAACGGCAATGTGGTTGCGTTCGAACGTACCGCGGATGTGTCTAAACTGACTGGTCTGAACCGCAGCACTGATCTGGCTCAAATGCTTGGTGCATGGCGTGGTCGTCAGGTTGAAGAGATACTGGCTCAGGAATCAAATATGGAGCTGGTCGATAACCTGCACAGCATCTGGCAGAAGGCTGTGAAAGACGGAAAACAAGGTGAGTTTGTCAACATTGCTAAACTTGGATCCAATAAAGATGATCGTATCCTGATCGAAGCTGCAAATCTTATCCCGAGACAGGCAAGAGAGCACATCAAGAACGTGTTTGGTCCTGATGAGTTCTGGGTACGTCGTGACATGCTGCTCGATACGTTGGGTGAACGTCAGGCATCTGTTGGCGATCTGTTCAGTGGTAAGACACGATGGAATCCAAAAGCTGCTCATGAATTCGAGAAGCTAGCTCGTGGTATCTTTGGTAAGAACGCTTATGTTGGTCTGGTTGGGGCTGAAAAGAATGTTCAGGAACTGGTGGCCAACGCCAAGAACATGATTGTGGTCAAGTCTGTCATTGTGCCGGGCGCAAACCTTGTGTCCAATATGCTGCAGCTGTTGAATCGTGGGGTTCCTCTTCGCCATATCCTCAAGGGCTTCCTAACCAAGACATCTGAGATCAATTCCTACATCAAGCGTAGAGCTCGAGAAGTTGATCTGGAAGCTGATCTGAGATCAGCAACTGCCAGGAACAATCTTCCTGAAATGAGTAAGTTAGAGAACCAAATCAGAGCGATTCAGGACTCCTACAGGCGTATGAGCATCTGGCCTCTGATTGATGCCGGCGAGTTCTCTGCCATTTCCAATGGACAGGTCACCGCAGAAGATCTGGCGATTGCTGATGGCAAGTGGACAGACTGGGTCGAACGTAAGATGAGGGATCTTCCTAGAGGATTACAGACAGTTTCACGATATGGTCTGGTTACGAGAGACACAGCCCTGTTCCAGGGTCTGGCTCGAGCTGTCCAGTATGGTGACTTTGTGGGTAAAGCCATCCTCTACGATAATGAGATCAATCAGAAGAAGGCAACACACCAGGATGCTGTGGCTACCGTCAACGAAGCGTTCGTCAACTACAACCGTCTGGCTGGTCGTGGGCGCCAATATCTTGAGAGTGTAGGATTGCTCTGGTTCTGGAACTACAAGCTTCGTATCATCAAGGAAGCAGTGTGGACACTTCGCCATAATCCCCTCAGATCTCTCCTAACAGCTGGTGTTCCTATTGGTTCACCAATCGGGGATAACTTCATATCCGTGTTGCTACAGGGTCGCCTGGGTTGGTCTGTAGGACCAGGAATGGCCTGGAACTCGCTTTCGCTTAATCCTTGGATGCAAGCGATACGTTGACACGATAAAAACATCGTAATAACAAAACCTCTCCCGATTAACGGGAGAGGTTTTTATATGAAACGTGTTCTGATTGTGTTGTCTATTTTTGTTTCAGGATGTGAAACAACGTCTACGACCTCATATGCGAGTCATGTGAATGGTCGGTATTATCTGGTTGATGAGTTAAATTGCGATCGGTATCAGGCTCTTCCAGGTCAAGCTCTTCAATGCCTTACAAAAGATGGTAAGCCTACTTATGTGGTGAAGCCTATGACACCGGATGAGATCATTTTCTATCAGCAGTCTCAGTCTAGAAATAATCAAAGTATGACTTGTTTTACCACTGGGTCTTTGACCACCTGTCAGTAATTACAAATGAGTGGTGAGAGGATCTTAGACTTTGTAGGTCTAGCCCATCCTCTCTAGGTGTGGGCACACCAAGACGCCACCACGCCTATTGGTTGGAGGGTAAATAATACCTCCCT
>Ga0070748_1000122_pt1 | contig 41199 bp, 42 predicted proteins | sample VirMetDEL_Nov_12_FD_77015 | JGI IMG/M metagenome (GOLD analysis project Ga0070748, IMG submission 77015) | Aqueous microbial communities from the Delaware River and Bay under freshwater to marine salinity gradient to study organic matter... | ecosystem: Environmental > Aquatic > Marine > Coastal... | reverse complement strand
TTGTTGTTGAGCCAACGGTTGTGCCGTCAACTAAAAAACCTAAGAAACCTGTTGTCAATCCGACTAAGCCAACAGGAGTTAAGATTGATGAATTTCATTCTGAGTTGTTTGAACAAATAAAGTCTGACAGGAATTCCTTTCCTGACAACACAAAAGATATTCATGGTCAGGCTTGGAACAAAGTCAAGGATTTTGTAAGTCCAAGAGATTTTGTAATACAGTTGCAAAACAAAGTCAGTCCAAAATATTTTATTGGTGAAACTAAAGAAAACATTCTTAAATTTTTGGCAGGGGAATCAAAGGCAACAACTGAACCTGCGTCCGACATTGAGAAAAAAGCAGCTATTGGTGATAAAATTGTTAGGTTTACTCACAAAGATGGAACTGGAATTCTTAACGAAAATGGGCTTGATAGATCAAAGTTAACTGATGAAGAAATGCAAGAACTTGCTGAACTTCAGACTTATGGATTGGAACAACCAAGAGATGCAACGGGTACGTTTTACTTTACTGAAGCTGGCGAGGCAAAAAACAAACGAATAATAGAGTTGTTAACTAAAGCATCCAAACAGGGTGTTGTTCGCACTGAGTCTGTTTTAGAGTCAGAACCAAATTGGCAATCATCTGACGGTCAAATTGCGGTGACCAATCCGACTACCAATCCGACTATTCCCCCCAAAAGCAAGGGCAAGAAGGGTCGTTCGTTTGAGGAGGCTATGCCTGAAATTGAACAGGCTGGCAAAGACGGCGATTACGACAAAGCCCTGAGTGAATTCCAAAGATTAAAAAAGGCAGACATCGCCAAAGCTGCTGCCGTGTTCTACAAAACAAATCCAGACCTAAGAGATGCGTTTCGTGGAGATGAAGGCCACCCGTTCATCACCAAAATGACCAAACAGCAAATGCTTGACAAGCTGGAAAGTGATTTTGACAAGTACAACGGCGACGATGCAGCAAGGGAGGCAAACGGGGAGTTGGACGTGGAACCTGTTCAGCCAACAGAGCCAGCTACAGAGCCAACAGAGCCGTGGACTAGCAAAAAGAGGACTGAGTTTCCTGCCAGCGAGTTTGGCTTGCAGCCTAGCGTTGAGCAGGTCGATTATTGGCTACAAAATAAAGTTAACGGTAAAAAGCCAGAAGATGTAGCAAGGTTTAGAAAAAATCAAAAAACAAACATTTTGAAAGAAGCAGAAGAACACGTCAAACGAATTCAGTTTATTCAAGAAAAAATTGTGCCTTTGCTTCCTAGATACAACGAGCAAGTCTCTGAAAAGAAAGCTGAAGTTTTTACTATTGGAGGTCTTTCTGACTCGTTTGTCAGAACAAAAAATGGAATATTGGATGGAGGCATTGGCAGGTCGCCTATAGAGGAAAATCGTGACGTGCCAATGCCGGATAATCAACTTGCGTTTGAAATTTACAGAAACATGGTTTCGGGCAAAATTGATTACAAAAAACTAAAAAATCATATTACTTTTGGAACTGGCTGGGGTGAAGCAAAAAAAATCAAAATAGACCAAGCAAAAACCGACAAGTTTAAATCGCTTATTGACGAGATGAAAGCGTTTGTCGAGGCTCCTGCTAAAGCACCTGCAAAGCCGACAGCTAAAAAGCCAGCAGCACCGGCGATCAAGCCAAAAGGCAAAAGCAAGGGGAAGCGCAAAAAAGGTAGGCATCCAAACTTTTCTGACAGCGCGTATGAGCGTTTGAATACTGGAGTACTGTCAAGGGAAATTTTGATTGACATGCCAGTTGGTGATTTTATAAAAATGGCAGAAACAGCCGAGCCAATCCAAAGCAAAGTAAAGGATGTTGAAAAACTTCTTGATGAGGGAGTTCAATTCAACGACATACCATTTTTGGAATTTAATAATGACCAAAAAGGCAACGCAAAAATTGTGGGTCACGAAGGAAGGCACAGAGCAAGAGCATTAAAAAAGCGTGGAGTAAAAACTATTCCAGTTGTTTTAAAATCAGTAGCAGGAGAAACAATTAGGTGGAGCGAGCAGGCTGATGCAGGCAATTTTGATCGGATTAGAGGAATGTGGCCTAAAGTTTTGGTTGAACAAAATTATGACGATCTAAAAACAGGCAAGAGAAAAGAAGGCAAGGCAACTATACCGTTCCCAGTTAAAGACCCTCTTGCCGCAGTGCCGCCGCCGATCAAACCGGCAACTCCACCTGCATTGCCGCAAACTATTTATAGATTTCGCGACCGAGACAGCAGTGTTGGTGAAGAAGGATTATACGAAAAACTCCAAAAAGAAGGCAAGATATATCGCGGGATGACCGAAACAGAGTATGTAAAAACTGTGGCGGTCGATGGAATGATAAAAAGCAGGCAAGATTACTCCGTAAAAGGGGAAGGTACAAGTTTTTCTGAACGAATGCACGATGCGGAGTCGTATGTTAACACGGGACGGGACAATCCAAATAAAACTGGAAAACCTACCTATATCGTTGAGGCTTCGCGTGGTGACTTAAAAGAAACCAGAGATGGATACGTTAAATCCCAAGTTCCGATTAAAGCTGAAAGAGTTTGGAAAATTGATTCTCATTTAGGGGCTTTATTTGGCAAGCAAATTCCAGTCTATCAACCTTCAGCTAAAAAGACACCTGCATTGCCGAAAGCTCCGAAGCTCACAAAAGCTCAGGAGGTTGCAAAAGACATTGCAAATATTTCGATGTATCGGGGTTCAAGGTCAAACGAACCAGAGCAACTTGCGGAGGAATTTTCTTATTTTATATCAAACGAAATGTTTGCAAAAACTTACGGAGACGTTGCCGAATTTAATTTGCAACTTAAAAACCCAAAGATAGTTACAGATCAGGAATGGGGAGATTATGACACGCAGATGTCTCGCGAATCTGAGTTGGGTCGGCAAACCGGCAGAGCATTGCAAGCTCTTAAAAACCAAGGCTTTGATTCCGCAGTTTCAATAAGAGAAACACTCGCTGGCAAAATGTACGTTGTTGTTGCTTTATCCAACACGGCAAAGTTGGGCAAACCAGAAATTAAGAAAGATCAAACTGACAAACTCGAAAAAGTTGCAACCAAAGAAGAAATTCTTGAGTCTGCTCGAAAAATAATTGAAGAAAACCCTCGGTCATCTGTTGAATCAATTTTTAAAGCAAACCAAGACGTTGTAGAAAGTCAATTTAAAGACATTGATTCGTTTGAAGACGGACTTGCGGATTTTTCCGACAAGCTAAGAGAAGCAAAACTGCAAGAAGAATTTAAAGCTAAAAAACAAAAACAAGCGAAGCCGACAGAGCCATTGCCAGAACCTTTGCAACTTGGCGAACGCGATTACGTTGGAATGCTCGACAACATGGAGCTTACTCCAGACCAGCAAGCACTTTGGGATGATTTAAAAAATGCAGTTTCTCAGCAAAAGTTAGGTTTTCCAAAGCTAGAAATCGTAAATGAAATTATTAACAGCAAGGGAAAAGTCTTTAAAGCACACGGAGGTTACGATCCAAAAAACCATACAGTTCAGATTAATAAACAACAAGCAACTGGTTATTTGCCAGAAGTGCTTTTGCATGAGCTTGTCCACGCGGCGACACGGCAAGCAGTTAAGATTCATGTATCTCAAGGGTTAAAAATTGGTGAACTCGCTTTTGAAGGCGATCCAATAACGCAAAAAAGTAAAAGGATTTATAACCGGCTAACTGTAATTGCAAAGGAAGTAGAAAACTCCTTTATTGGAGAAGAATACGCTGAGTCTAAGCGACTAGCTGGTCTTCCCTCTCAACAGTTAAATGAAAATGAGCTTATCGCTTATGCACTTAGCCGTCCAAAGTTTAGGAAATACTTATCTGGAGTAAAAGTTGCAGGCGTAAAAGCCAAAGCCGAGTTGCGGAGCAAAAACCTTCTTGATGCGTTTATGGATTTCATTAAAGACGCACTTGGACTTAGCAACAGATCCATTACGGCGTTGCAAGAAGTAATGCAAATGTCCGACACGCTTATGCAGGAGGAAATTGACGGCGAGGCAACTAAGCCGCCTAAGAAAGCCCCGCTAAAGCCATTCCCGCCTGTTAAGCCAGCAAAGGGAATCGACTCCCCTTCGTCAATAGATTCAATTGAGCGTGGTTACGACAATTTTGTTTCAGGTGGTCAAAAAAGTCCTACAGATATTGAAGCATGGTCAACTGGTTCGTCTGGAGAGGTTAACGAAAGAGGAGTAGGAGTTTCCGTTTATTACCCGCAACAAGGCAAAATAGCAAAAATTTCAGGTCGAGTACAAAAAGCGTTTGTTCAAGCTGCTAACAATGGGAAACAAATATTTATTGATTCAGGTGTTGCAAGCCTAGCCCACAAGGGCTTGAGTCCAAACCATAAAGAGGTTTTGGCTACCTATATGGAAATGATAAGCGACATCAACAAGAAGATGAGAAGAAATGTGTATGTAGTTGCTCCTGATGTTCTTGAGCTTTTAGGGAAAGACGAAACCGGAAGAAATCTATTCAAAGGCAATCCAGAAAAAACTTTAAAGCTCCTAGCGGAAAACTCTAATATTATTTGGTATCTGCAAGAACAGGGCGTTAATGTAATTATTCCAATGCAAAAGGGCGATGGAATCTTTAGTGATTTTTCTCAAGTGGTTGCAGAAACAACAGACGTAGTTGACTTTTCTCCAACAGATGGCGTGGTTTTAGGCGCACCATTTAATGACGCAGCTTGGAGTGAAGATGAATTGTTTAACTCATTAATCAGCAAAGCGATGGCAGGCTCGAAGTGGAGATTGCACTTGCTTGGGGGGGGGTCAGCAAAAACAAACAACTTGCAAAAGCGATTAAATGATGCTGGGGTTGATGTTGTCGTGACTGGCGATGCGGCAACAGAAATGAGAAATCAGGGAAATCGAAAAAGCCAATGGAGAGAAGATCAAAAGAAAAGAGGAGCCGATTTAACAAAAGAGTTAAAGAAGAAAAGCAAAGGCAAGAAGAAGGCTCCAGTTGTCGAGCCGACAGTTGCTGAGGAAGTAGATTTGTCAGGCGAACCGACAATAGTTGAAACAGCCTCGGTCAAAATAGATGGCAAAAAGATGAGAAGATTTAGAGTTTCTCTAGGAGATCGTCGATTGGTGATTGAAGAAGGAGAAGTTAAATATTCAAAATATTTTAGAATCTCCGAAGCAACTGTTCAGCCAACTTTTCAAGACCCAAAGCGGCAACCTAAAAAGAAACCAAATAAAGTTATTGTTGATGTTCGTTTTGATTTAGCTAAAGCCAAGAAAGTTGCAAAGCTATACATTCAAGGCAAGTTTGCTCCAGAAGAAGAAAGCACTTACAGGGTTAAGCCAAAAAGCAAAGATCATATTACAAATGCCGGATTGGCTGCTGTTCTTAATTCAGAGTTGGATTACAAGGGTGTCTATGACATGTTTTCGGGATTGAGATTTGAACGACCAATTGTTACCAACGGGCGATTTATAGTTGTTGTGCCAAAAAAAGACGCAAAGCAAATTTTAGCGCGAGCAAACGAAACCAAGCGGAAAGCAAAAGACAAAAAACCTCTGCCAGAGAAAGTTGTCAAAGATATGGTAGACCCTGATGTTGGGGGAGAAATGGTTGTTTTAGGTTATAGGGGTTCAAGTGTAATAAACGACAAAAGGGTTTTGTTGGGATTAAAATCTCATTCAGGTAAAGAATTTGAAAAGTTTATTGAGGTTGATAAAAAATATTACGACACAATTATGACACGTTACCCGTCTGCCATTGCTTACAAGCACAAGGAACAAGAAAACGTGGTTGTGTTTCGTGGCTATGTTAAGGGTTCGTATTTAGGATTACCGGCATACGTTGGAACAATTGCAGGGTTTGAGTCAAATTCGATTGCAAAAGACTCAAAAGCAATTGGGAAAGCATTTTTATCAGGCAAGTTAGACGAGTACACCAAAAAAACTGAAAGCAAAATGACGTTTATTGGACAAGGGTCAAAGCCCAAGTCCAAAGGCAAGTCAAAAAAGTCCGGTGGTGGACAGTCCGGCGGGAAATACGCCTCCAAGCCATCGGGAAGACCGCCAATAAACCAAAGGCCGGGTTCAGTGCCGCAAGGGATGGACACAAGGACACCTGAGCAGGAGGCTGCGGCGGTACAGTCGCGTGGGTATCCTAAGAACTGGATCAAGGCAATTATGCCAGTGGAGTTGCCTGAATTGGTTGACTTGGTAAGGCAGCTTTCTGGCGGTAAGTTGCCGAAACTTAACCACCGCTTGCAATGGAGGACGGCTGGCAATTTTAATCCAAATAATAAACAGATAAATATCAATCCAAGACTAGCTTTAGACCCACAAGCCCTTCTGCAAACACTTGCTCACGAACTAGGTCACCTAAAAGATTTTCTCGACGAAGAAACTATGGGTCGAGGAAACATACTTGGTCGTTTGTTTTCGCTGATTAACTACAGAAAAAAGCTAACCGCAGATTTGACTAGCAAAGACCAAAAACGACTGCGAAGTAAAGCAAAAAGAATTGCAGAGAGGAAGCATGGCGGCACTGCTACTGAAGCACAGATCATTGTTGAGTACACGGAACTTGTTAAGGCCGAGGGCATAATTGCAAATGACGCAATTAAACAAGAGCTTATTGCGCTTACAAAATGGTGGTCTGGCGATTATGGAAATGCCAATAAGAAGTACATTAGATACCGAGAAAGCGCAGAGGAACTTTACGCTGAAGCTATTTCCGTTTTGTTGGTAAGTCCAAAAGAGCTTGAAAACCGCGCTCCAATGTTTTATGAAACGTGGCACAAGCAATTAAACAACAAGCCTAGTGTGCAAACTGCATATCTTGAAATACAGCAATTGTTGAACGGTGATCCGATTGAGTTAGCAAAAGCGAGAACCGCCAATGTTCAAGCCATGTTTGAAGAAACTCAAGACATGGCTATGCAGCTTCGAGAGGACGAAGATGCTCGCATGGGTAGCATTTCAAAGAGCGTTAAAAGTTTTCTTGGTGACTGGCAAAACGCAATCATTGACACAAGTGCTGCCGCAAAAAAGAAAACAGGCAAAAAGCAATTTGGAAACATTACGAACGCCAAAGCTGAAGCCGCTCGCTATGCTTTAGACGACCTTAATACTAAAGACACCCTTAATTACAAATTCTTTAGAAGGGTTGATGACGAAGTGTTCCAACCATTGGTTCAAACATTTGTCGAAGGCGGGATGAGTGAAAAAGATGCTCGAATTGCTGCAAGAAACAGCCTCGGCGAATACATGCTATATCGAAGAATCCAGAATGGCGGTCGAACAAGATCGTTAAACGATCCAGACGATGTAGATGCAACATATGATTTGATTAACCCGCTTGGAATCGAACCTGCTCAAGTTCCAATGTATATGGACTGGCTGAAAAAAAGCCTTGGCAAAGATGTTTGGAGATCGCTAAATAAATCGGCTGGAATATTTAACGATTTAATTTTTGAGATTGCAGAGGATGCTGTTGATATTGGGATTTACAGCCAGAAGTTGATGGACAGTGAAATTGAACCAAACAAGGACAACTACGCAGCGTTTCGTGTTATGCACCATGCTCTGTTTTACACTGACGTTACCCCAATGATAAAAGAGCAGGTTGGAACTTTTAGTTTGGTGGCAAATCCATTTGAAGCCACGATGCTTAAATACATGAACCTTAATCGGTTGATAATCAAACAACGCGCGGCAAAGGCAACAACAGCGTTATTAAAACAGGATTTTAGCAAAGAAATTCGAAAGCTAAAACGAAATGAAATAATCAATAAACGCCAAATGGAAATGGACGGGAAAGGAATTATTTATCAATTCGAAGACGGCAAGTTAGTAAAATATTTAGTTGCCGACAACATTGCTGAAGCCTTTCAAATTCCAGCAATGGAGCGAACATTAGCTACCGTTGAGAGATTGTTGAATTCGGCGGTCTATAACGTGTTCCATCCATTGTTTGTGACGTATTCAATGGCGTTTGCACTCAAGAATCCGCTTCGCGACATAAGGAGAGCCGGAGTCAATCTGGGCGCGACAGACGGAGTTAAGTTTTGGACAGAGCTTGTGCCAGCTTACGTTGGATCGTTGAAAGAAGGGTGGGATTTTGCATCTGGTGATCCTGTGCAACTTGCTGAAGACATGATTGATGCAGGCGCAATGGACGTGCCGTTTACTCGCAGAGAAAGATTTAAAGCAGACAAAGATATTCTTTTACTTGACGAGACGTTTGTCAAAATGGGAATCATGGAAGGTAAGCCAGATTCAACTATGGGAGAAAATCTTGCCAGTCCAATTGAATTGGGCGGTTACCTAGCCGATGAATTTGTTAAGAGATCGTCCTTTATCCGAAACAAGCGAGGAAGACAACTTAAAAAGGCTGGAAAGCAGGGCAGGGAGATTGCTGCCAAAGGAATTGACACAGCAAAAAAATATACAGGTCTTGGACACTACCTTGACTTTGCAAAGAAACTTGGAGAGACGACAGAAGTTGCAATGAAAGTAGCTGGCTGGAAAGTTTTGGCTGACCGCAATCTTACGGATGCAGAAAGAGCTTACAGGGTTAAAAAGTTTGTTGGAACACCTGATTACAAACAAGCTGGAATGTATACAGGAGTTACCAACGGAATCATGATGTATTCTAAAGTTCGATGGAACGGACTTCAGGCTGATCTGTCTTTAGCAACTGACAAAGAAATAGCTTCTCGCTGGTGGTGGAGGCAAACGCTGAATTCTATTTTGCCGACAAGTTTTTCAAAACTTTGTGCTTATGGTGCGTTTGGGGTATTCGATGGGCTAGGGCAGTTGATGGGTTACGGCGACGAGGAAGGTGAAGAAAAAATAAGCGAAACCCTTGAACGATATAGAGGTAACATTTCAACATACTTCTTTACATCATATGACAGCATTCCGTTGGGATTAAGAAAACGTGAGGGCAAATGGGAGTTGATTTGGTTAAGCATTCCGCGAGATGATTTAGGTGCAACCATTTCAAAGCTCTGGTGGAACGTCACTGACATGATGATTATCGCCAGAGGCAAAGAGGTAAAAGACGGAAGCAGCATGTCTGATGCGGTTGGCAATGTGCTTGGAGACATTGTTGGAGCCGCAATTCCTGACTTAGCACCTCCGCTTCAAATTGCGTATGCCTATGGCGATTACGCCGTTGGCAATAATCCTGAATCGCCGTTCCTCGGTGGGCGAATTATTGACGACGATCATTATGAAATGGGAGGCAGTTACGCAGCAGCCGACATGCTTGAATGGACGTTTGACCAATTTGGCGTTATGGGCGCGATTGCAAAATACGGGGCTACTCCAATTTTAAATGAAAAAGGGGAAGCGGGCGGGATGGGCGGTGGAATGTCTGAACTTAAAGCGTTGGGGGCGGTGACTGGACTAAGCTCCTATTTTAGATGGAGTGACACTGGAATCCGCGAAAAAGAGTACGGCGACAAGAAAAGAAAAAAGAGAGCCGATGCGCAAAAAAGAATAGATGTTGGAAAAACTGCTAAACAAATTCGCCGAATTAAGGATAGTTTGCACGAAAAGGTGCAAAACGGAACAGCAAGCAAGGAGCAAATTAAAGCCTACAACGAAGCAGCGTTGTTTATTGGAGGAGTGGCTGATCCCGCGAGGGAAATGATGGATGAAATGAAAGCGGCTGGGAAAAGCATTAAAAGCCTGCAACAGGACGTGAACGCAGTTGGAGCTAATCTCGATTTGCTGCAAGATCCTCCAGCAAGTTTAATAGAGTCAATTGCCAAACAGAAACGCAAAATAGTTTACTCGGCAGCAGCCAGACCTCGAAAACCAAAGAGAAATGAAACGCAAAAGCAATTTAACGCAAGAAAACAGGCTTACGAGCAAAGTAGAAAAGCAGCTTACGACAAGGTTAAGCAGGCAGTTCCCGATGTAAATGACGCTGTTCAGTTGCTAGCCGAACATTATCTATACAAAAAAGGCGTAAAAGATGACGGTACGCCTATGTTTGGTATGGGAGTTGTGCGAGATATTCCAGAATTTGAAGAAGGCAGGAAATGGCTTATGAGTAAGGTTTATCGCGATTAAAGGTTGAGGCAATACACTAACGTGGTATATTGCTGGCATGAACAATCCAAATTCGATATATGTGACATTTTCAACCAATGTCTTTAATTTGCGAACTGACCAAAGCCTTACGCAAACGCAATTGGCGAACAAAATGGACACCTCGCCGGGATTTGTTTGCGATTACGAAAAGGGAAGAAGAAACCCAACGCTTGCAACAGTCGAGCGTTTTGCCATTGCTTTGTCATGTTCAGCCTCTGACCTGCTTATGCCCGCTAGCAAAGTTTAAGCCAGATTGATTGCTGTATTGTTTTCGTGTAAGCTGGTTTGTCCAAGGGGACGCGGTAAGTCGTGCCGCGAAGCAAGGAAGTGACGACCTCAGAAAATATCCCCATTTTTTTTGTACCCAACAGGAGATGGAAATGCTTGTTTTGAGAAGAAGGATTGGCGAGACAATCGTGCTTAATGGAAATATTGAGGTCACGGTTTTAAGAAACAAGGGGAAGTCAGTTTTGCTCGGCGTTAATGCTCCAAACGATGTAAATGTTGATCGTCAGGAAATCGTTAAAGCAAAAGCCAGATATGAAGCAGAAGTAAGTGAAAGGTTGTGCCATGACTAAGCAACTTTTGACGCACAGTAGAATGCAGGCGTTTAAACTTTGTAGAAAGAAACACTACTGGGCTTACGAGCTTGGCTTGCGTCGCGTGGTTGATGCCAAGGCACTTAGAATGGGATCGGCAGGTCACGAAGGTCTGGACGCTTACAAAAAGACTGGGAGTCTCGAAGCTGCAATACATGCTGTTTCGGACATGTACGCAGGGCTTCCTGAAGGCATTGAACAATACGACTGGGAAATCGAAAGGGAAACCGTTGAGTGTCTTGTCGCAGGTTACGTTTGGCGATGGCAGGACTTTAAATTTGAAGTTCTTCAATCTGAGCAGGCGTTTAATATTCCTTTGCGAAATCCATCGACTAATCGTTCGTCAACCATTTGGCAGCTTGCGGGTAAGATCGACGGAATCATTAAAATAGATAATCGAAATTTGATTCTGGAGCATAAGTTTATCTCTGATGACATTTCGCCGGATTCGGATTACTGGCGAAGATTGCAGATAGACACGCAGATCACAATCTACACTCACGCGGCCAGAGAGCTTGGTTATGAACCCGAAAGCGTTTTGTACGATGTAATTCGCAAGCCTACAATTAAGCCCTCAGCCGTGCCAGTCTTGGACGACAATGGAGACAAGGTTGTTTTAGGTGAAGATGGAAAGCGCGTAATGACAGCCCAAGGAAAACCGCGTCAAAGCGGAGACAAAGCAAAGGGCTATGTTTTGCAAACTCGTTCTATGTTTGTTGAAGAATGGTCACAAAAATTGCAATGTGACATTGAGTTGCGTCCAGACTGGTATTACCAGCGTCAGGAAATCGCACGACTGGATGATGACATTGCCGAAATGAAGGTTGAAAATTGGGAAATTCAAAAAGCTATTAGGGAAGCCCAAAAAACCAACGCCCATTTTAAGACAGTAAATTTGGGATCGTGTTCCTATTGCAGCTATTTTGGATTGTGTTCCTCAAAGTTTAAATTTGAAGATCGTGTTCCTGAAGGATTTGTTCATCTGGGTGATGTTAACCCAGAGCTTAGTTAGTTTTTAAAGAGAGTTTGTTATGTCAGTACCCAAAAAATTTGCTCCATCGGCTAGACCCTTGCCTCCTAAGACGAGTCGCAGTTCACCCGCAAAAAGTCGTGAACGTGAAAGCTCGCCAAGCAGGTCGTCAGGCATTAGCTTGGTTTCAGGAGTAGTCAGTAACCAAGGCGAAAGAATCGGAGTCTACGGCAGCGGAGGCATTGGAAAGACCGAGCTTGTTGCAAGCATGGAAAAGGTTGGAATTAAGACTTTGTTTATTGATCTTGACGAAGGAACGCTTGGTCTTGAAGTTAGTCGTGTAGCCGACAGTGATGGAAATCTCATTAGCTCGTTTGAAGCAGTTCGCGAAGTTCTTCAAAACAAGGATTTAATCAGCCAGTTTGATGCAGTTGTCATTGACACATTCACCAAACTGGAGGAGTTGATCGGCAAGCATGTGATTGAAACTGTTCCTCACGAAAAAATGGGCAAGAAAATTAAATCCCTTGAAGACTACGGTTTTGGAAAAGGATTAGTCCATGTATTTGAAAAAAGTTTGCTTATTCTATCTGACCTAGACAGCATTGCGCGAAGCGGAAAGCACGTTGTTCTAATTTGTCACCAGACAGCCGAAAAAGTACCGTCTGCTGAGTCAGATGATTATCTTGAGTATCAGCCTCGGTTGCAGTCTCCCTCTAAGACGGCAAAGCTCAGGGAAAGAGTGTTTGAATGGTGCAATCACTTTTTTAGAGTCGATCACGACAGGTATGTTGAGGATGGTAAAGTAGAAAAAGGCGATTCTCGTGCAATACATACAGTTAGAAGCACGACTGCATGGGCGAAACACAGAACGCTAGGAAGTGGCAGAGAGATTCCAGACACAATTGAATACAAAAAAGGTAGTTTTGATCTTTGGAAGGTTATGTTTGGAGAATAGATTTTGGTTTTTCTCTCGGCTACCTCATGGATTAAAGAGGAAAGTTGCTAACGGATTGGCAAGGTCGAGAGTTTTTATTTTTAGAGATGGAGAGTTAAGAGATGTCAGAAGCTAAAGCATTAAATGAAGTTGGAAAATTCCGAGGCGAAATTTTTGATTATGAACTAAAGGAATTTGATTCGGGTTCAGTTGTAGTCAAACTTCACATTGAACTTACTGAGGTGTTTGAATCTGGAGGATGGTTTGCGTTTGAACCTGCGACCTTTATTGCTGACGTTTGGGTGGTAGGCAAAAAAGGTCTGCAAAAGACTGCCTGTCAGAATCTTATCGAATACGCTGGCTGGTCAGGTTCGTTTGCGTCAATTGTTGAACGCACTTGGCATCCAACGCCGATAGCGGTCGAAACCGAGATGAACGAAAAGTATGGATTGCAAACTAAATACATAAATCCATATGAATCGGGTGGTAGTAAGACTGAAGGTGTTTCGGCAGACTCGGCAAAAAGTCTTGACAGCCGTCTTGGAGGGCAGCTTCGCTCATTGTCTGCTAATTCTGCAATGAAAGAGACTCCAGTCCCTGCCAGCAAAATGACCAAAAAGCCTGTTGCTGACGAAAACATCCCATTTTAGGAGCAAAAAAATGTCAGGTGAAGAAGATCGCGAATCCGTTTCGCATGAAGAAATTTTGGAACTGAACAAGCATTTGCTAAAATATCACCATCCATGCGATGTATCTGCACCAGCCAAATTGCCTCCAGCAGAAGAAACATTGAAGGAGGACATTACTTACATAAGACAAGCATTAGTTCGTCTGGAGGATGATTTAGAAAGGATTAAAATAGATGTCCAATGCCAAAAAAAATCGTGCAAGGGTTGTTCTTGCTGAACACATCGTTGAAGTTTTTGACATTCATGTTAAATATCATCCTCGCGAAAAACTTAACAAGGCAAAACGCGATTTAATTAGGAATCGGTTGCGAGACGGTTATTCGGTAGATGATTTAGCAATGGCAATTTTGGGAATTCACAACACGCCTCACAATCTTGGCGAAAACGAAAGGAGAACAAAGTATCTAGGTCTTCATGTTTCGATGAGGTCGGAAAATGTAGATCGCTTTATTGAATTTGGCGAGGAAGTTTATGAGAAAAGGAAATTAAAAGCCTTGTCTAAACAAAAGCAACTTGCTCGCCAAACTAAGCAACTCGCTTCTCACAGCAAAGTAGAGATTTCTCAAGAGCAACGAGAGCGGGAGGCTAAAGAATTTAGGGCAATGGTTAAAAAGGAACTAGGTCGATGAGGCCAATTGAACCTAATGAAACCAAATGGGGGCGGCGAGGGTCGAAGATCGAAAACAGTGTTTACGTTCGCGACTTTTGCCGCCTTTGCTCTGACCCCATTAGGGTGACAAAAATTGAGCTTGGTAATGCCAGCCCAGCTTGCAGTCAATGCAAAGATCGTGACACGGCTTTTCTGGCTTGCGGCTCATGGAACAAGCAGGCTTGGTTGACTGACCGAGCTTATCACGGAAGGCTTTACGATTGACTCCAACCCAGCGAACATTGAAACGGTTTCGAGAAGCAGGCTACCATTGTGAAGTTGTTGAGAGGTGGTGTCAGTTCAGTAAACGGCGTAAAGACCTGTTCGGTTTCATTGACATACTCGCAATAAAAGAAGGTCGCATAGTTGGAATTCAGGCGACCAGCGGCGGCAACACTTCTGCTCGAATTAAAAAGATAAACGAGGAACCGAACGCTAAAAAGTTTCTTGACGCTGGGGGCGTTATTATTGTCATCGGTTGGCGACCGCTTGTTGCACGAAAAAAGGACGGCACAAAAGCGCGCCGTCCTCGCTGGGCTTGCAAAGTAAAACGTGTTAGATCAATCCCTCCCGCCTAAGAATTCTAGTCACCTGCTGGTGATGCCATTTGTTTCCGCTTCGCGTAGGAATCTTTTCCCCGTCAAGCCACTTTGCGATTTGCCGGTAGCTGTCGCCTTCCTTCCACCGTTGCTTAATCGTGTCGATGGTGGCAATCTCCTCGTAGTCCTTCACGGACTTTAGCCGGTCGCTTGGGTCTGGCCTTAAACCGTAAGGGCGGTCGTGATAATAAATGTGGGGGTCTTTTTTATTCATCTACATGTCCTTCCTCGTTTGCATAAAAAGTTTCATGGTCTTGCACGTCAAATCCCAAAATCAAAACCTCTAAATATTGCGGATGAGTCCAAGTAATAGGAATGACAACTACCAGTTCGTCAAGTCGCTTCGCATCGCTGTGCTTTGTCAAAAACAGTTCCGATGCCAGCCTAGTTTTAAAATAAAGTTTGAGCCATTTGTCTGACATCGTAATTCCCTCGTCAAAAAGTCTTTGACTGAAAAGAGGGTCGCCAGCAATTAACATGTTTCTGGCGATATGTCGAAACTGAGGCCGACCTAGAAAATATTGCAACATGCTGTGCAAAGTCGATTCGTTTTGAATGTCTGTCAGGTTGGTTAAATATTTGGTCATTTCATCTCCAATGGTAAAAAAAGGGGCTGCGCCCTACCCCCTCACGATCATTTCGTGAGGCTCGGCAGGACAACAGCCCAACAGAATCGCAGCCTGCTAACCGAAAATCACTTCTTTAAACAGGCAGAGTTGCAAAAAAACGTCTGAGGTTTCAGCGTCATCATCTTGCCCAACCCAGTTAGCGTAATGCTTTGGGTGCTTCTCTCGAATCAATTTGATACCGTTCCGAATTTTCTTTTCGGTAAGGTTGTGGACTTCGCCGCCATCAGATTCCGTCAAATGAATTGCCAGCTTGCCGCCAATGAACGGCGCGAGTGCATATGACGGATAGTATTTGTTTGGACGCTGTTCCAAATCGTAAGAGCCTTTCATCTCAACCGATTCGATCCAATAGTTACTTCCCCCCTCCCAAGCACCCGTAAGTAATTCCAAAATATCATTCACGGAAAAAACATCAATCATCCGGCCTAAGTCTAATTCCTGTTTCTTACTCATCTTTTCCATCTCCAATAAAAGTTAAATTTCTACTCGTAATAACGGCTTGTCGAATATTCCGACTCGCCCAATTCGTTTTCGATTCTCACAGAATAAGAATCCTCGCCGTCCACCTCGCCAAAGACGCTGTTGGCATCGTCAATGCCACGCTGTTCGCAGTAATCGAGTTGCTGCAAGCAAACATCGCCGTGGATCTTCTTCGCCTCTTTGGTCTTTGCAATGGCGAGTTGCTTCACAGCGGCCAGCGCGGCTTCTGCTTCGGCTTCCGTCTTATAGCTCACATGAGCCACGGCAGTCACCGTTGAACCCCACCAGCCGCCTTCCTCTGCTCCACCGTACCAACGCTCGGTTAAATACAGTGTGCAATACCAATCCTGCACTGGCTTGGCATCGGGCAAAGCCTGTTCAAACGCTTTTTGAATATCACTCATTTCCGTTGCCTGCTTTCTTTATCAATTTAAGAATCTTCGCCACCTGTTTTTTCTTTTGAATTTTATCTTCAAGTAATCCCAGTTCGATTCGCAACTCAACAACACGTTGACGGAGATTTGGAATTTGGTGGGTTTGAAGATGGTAAATTCGCCGTTCTTTTCGCGCGATTGAATCACGCAATTGTTCAGCGTCACTATCATCACCGCTTAACATTCCCATTATTTTGCAAACTCCAACTTAATTGAGATGGTCTGGGTTGGCTGCTCAGACCATACGTTCGGGACACTCGTTTCAATTACGGCGCGCTGGCTTGTCGCTTGGCAGCCGCACAGCAGTCCGACCGTCAGCAGCAAAATCAACAAACCAGCAAACAAAATAAATCCCTTGCAATCATTGTTTCTCATCATCATCACTCCCTTTAAAAATTTTAACCATGTCCACCAAAATGACGGCGATACTTCCAACCATCGCCGCGTAAACAACCAATTTAAAAATCAACATCGCAAATTAAATCTCCCTTCAAAAAACCAGTAAACAACAGAGCGACCACCGGCGAGCGGTGGGCGCGTGTCGATCTACTGACCTAGTACACTTTCCTGACCTCCGTCACATACCGATCAGAGTAGCCGCCTTGTTTGTTGCACGCTCTCATATCACGCTCGCAACACTTGCTTGCCGCTTCCCGTGTTCGATGATTGATGCCGCATGCCCCTCTCACCGATCCGTTGCAAGTCCATCGGACTTTGGCTTGCCGCTTGACTTCTTGCAAGCACGCGCCCGCGCCGTAGATTCGGACTAGCATCGTCCAATGCGCGTTCCGGTCGAGAGGCAGGTTTTTGGCGATCATTTGATTTTCCCATTCAAAATCATCTCGCGGAGCTTTCCCGGCGAGATACTGTTTCACTGCTGTTTCAATGCTCATTTGTTTTCCTCGGTTCTTTCTATTCGATACACTTCTTGAATCCGCAAATTTCGTTTGTAACTCCAGTCTTTGACCAAACCAAATTGAACGGCGAGAACGTGCGACCGAACAAAAACCAGATACCGATGGTCACGCGGCAACTGGATTGTTTTGGTTGTCCTTCCCTTCACGCTGTGGAGGCCAATTTCGACCGCCTTGCAATTTTGCTCTCGCATTAGCTTGTCTAGGTTCTCGGGATGTTGGAGCCAAAACCCGTGACCGTTCCTACGTCCCGCGCGTCTCAGCGCGTCGTGAGCTTCCGCGTAGCTGATGCCCGTGACAATCGCGTAGGCGACCACAGTACAGTCCAGCTTCTCAATTTTCGTGAGCTTGTTTTTGCGCAAATACGATTTTCGCTGTTTAATTAGTTGGCTTGGTATTGGCATTAGTCGTCCTCGCTTAAGATTTGTAGTTCTCGATTGAGCCGTTCGACCGCCCGCCGACTCGCGCGGTGGTTGGTGATGTCGTACATCGTTAATCCGCTCATTGTCGCGCTAAACTCAATAGCTTCCTGACGTTGAACCTCGTCGGCTATTTTGTTCCGGATTGCTTCAATCTGTTTTTGTTTTTGGTTTGTCATTTTTGCGCCTTCTATTTATGTTTAGGGAGTAAAACCAGATCAACTAGGGGCGAACAGCACGCGGTGCAGTCGCCGCACTTGCGTTTGGGTCTGGGGTCGCTTGCCGCTCTAATTTTGCCACATACAACAACCGTCTTACCTTTCGCCCGTTCAGCCCGTGCGAGATCATGAGCCGCCGCGATTCGAGCGGGGTAACCGTCCAACTCCTCGCCGACGATATAGCTCGTTTGCTGGCCTGCTTTTCGACGCTGAACCGATGCGAGAGATTGAAGCGATTCGCGGATAATGAACGGCACGCCCCAGCGGTGGAACCAAGCGCGGTAGAATTTTACCTTTGTTGGTGATTCGAGAAAAATTTGTAGCTCGTTGTTGGCTTTGTAATTCTCAATCACGAATAACTTAAGCGCGTCCATGTAGCCCGGACTCTTAAGCGCGTCCGCTGGATTCTTGAGCGTGCCTAGCTTGGCAATTCGGATGAAATAATTTCGGATTCTGCGGACGGCTAAGGTGGCCTGATTAAGGGCGCGGGCTTGGTTTGCTTGTCGCCGTTTCATCTTGGCGGCTAACAATGGGTATTGGTTCTCGATTGCTTCCGCATAGCAATATTTACCCTTGGCTTTACATCCATCGTCGCAATCATCGCCGCCGCTAATGGTGAGACTAATCGACGCGGAAAACTCATTTCCGCATCCCAAGCAATCCAGCCCGTCCGGTGCTTCTGTTGACATCTTTGAGACTCCATCTCTGAGGAAAGAAAAAAAACGGGCTTAGGTCGCGACCTTCGCGACCCTCGCCGGTTGTTTCGCTTGCCGGTTAGTTATCGCATTTGCGGAGGATTACCCCGCAGACCTCACAAGGGTATCCGTTGCCCTCCTCATACTCGGTTTCGTAACAGGGGGCGGGTGCGCCGTCAGTTAGTTCGTCCCCCTTCGGATCGCCGTTGTATGGTTCTAGGGACTCCAAAGCGGTTTCGGGATCTTCCGCGCACTCTGTGCAGAGATCATAGGTGCTGGAGCCGTTGCCCGTTCGCTCGCCCTCCAGCCGATACCATTCGTTGACCGCCGCGCCGTCATTTGCTAATCGTGGCATTACTCGCCCCCTTCCGTGATCTCGTTCGAGTTTGATCGTTGGCTGCTGTACCGCGAAGAAGCGGGGCGAGTCCACGTTAGATCCTCGCCGGTTATGTCGTTGGCGATCAATTCAGCTTCCCAATTAGTCGCGGCGGTGACGGTTGAGACGTACCAAGTTAACGCCCCTTGGATTCCGATCAGTAGCCAGCGATCAGAGTCCGGGACTCGTTGCAGCGAGTAACGCAAGCGGGTGACGGGTGGACGTAGTGCAGGTGATGTAATCATGTGAGTCTCCATCTCAAAAGGTTAATCGGCTGGCAGCGTGCCAACCGTGCCACAATATCCTATCGTCGGTTGTCGTATCAATCAACAGTTTAATTTGGAATCTCGCATCGCGTGCCAGCATCGCCGAGCGGGCGGCCTCAGTCCATCGGCTGGGCGGCGCGGCTCGTTGACCGGCCTTGCCCGTTTCGGCTCGATTTGGCTGGTTTGCGGCTCGCGCCCTACCCTCTCAGGCTCATGAGATCACGCCCAACCGCACGAACACCCGACAAAAACCGCCTATGCGATAATCGCCAGAGCAATGCTTTGTCCTGGTTGTCGTAAATTTCGCACACCCTGCGGGTGATTTCCAAAGTTTTCCGAATCGCCAAATGTTGCGAATCGGACAAGCGGTGTACAGGTGAACAGGTGGACGGGTTGACAGCGGTGGACGGGTGACCACCGGCACGGGATCGCAAGCGGTTGGATGCAGTGTGCCATTGTCAAGGGGGGGCGAGGGGTCAGCAGCGCGACGGGCTGGCTTGGCTCGCCCACCTGCCATCCCTGATCCCCGTGTCCGCTCCCATCGCCCGGACTAATGGCCGTTGTGCAGGCGTGCTGATGGATGGGAGGCCAGAGCGTCAACGGCTCACAGGGTGGACGTGAGGACGTGCAGGCTAGCCGGTGATCTGGTGGACGTATGACGTACAGCGGTGGACGGATGGAGGGTGGACGGATGACGGGTGGACGGATGCAGGATCGACCGCCAAAACTGAACCGAGAGGGGCGGGCTTCGTCGCGTAACTTCATATATGTCCTCAGAACACCAGACATAAAAATCCACTGTTAAGCTGGGTAAGACGGACAGATCGACCGACAGATTGACCGACAACCGGACGGATCGACCGACAGCCTGTTCACTTGTTCACTTAGCAAGGTGAACGGGTGAACAAAGTAGGAGTCCCGTAAAAAAATATGCGAAAAAATAATTTGACCCTTATCTGCCAGCAGGCACTTGCTTTGTATGTTTGATGTGTAAAGATGCACCAACATATTTGTAGTGGCACAATTCTATTTGGGGACGACATGGACGACATGGACGACGAAGATCGAGAAGCACCGATAATTTCACGGCACGACAGGCTAAACGGGATCATTGATTTGACGGAAAGGGTCAACAATGTTGAGGATAACGAGGGTCTTAGGCAGACGATGGGGATGCAGCAGTACGACAGAGCTTTGATTGGCTATTACTACGTCCCGCAGCGAGACGAGAACGACGAGGGAGGATACAGGGCGGTTTATTCTATGCAGGGCATAGTTGATTGCCTTTGCGAAGACATGACGACAGAAGAAGCTATTGAGCATTTTGAGTACAATATTGCTGGGTCGTTGGTTGACAGCGAAGATGTTTACAAAGATACCACCCGACCGCTTATGCCTTTGATAATTTCAACTTTCCCAGAAGACGTGTAGCGTCATAGCAAACGTCACAATGACCTCATAATGACAGGAGATGAACGTGGAGATTTACCTTGGAAAAACCGTGATTTACGAGCCTGCTGGCGGTATGCAGTACCGTGGCATGAAGCTGGTAGCGGTCATAACTCGCGTTTATGAAAACGAGCGTGTCAATCTGGCGATATTCGACCCTACGGGCAATATCATGCAGAACCCGCCGACAAACATCGGGATTGACCAGTTAAGCGAAGCCGCGCCCGAAGTACATGCAGACGATTGCCTTTGTGGTAGATGTGTTGAACGGCGTAACTCAGAAACGCAGGCATTAGAGGAATTAAGTGGAATGATTGAAACTCTCCAACCCCCAATGGGAGGTGTTCCCAACATTCCTTTTGACAAATCAGAGTTACCGGCTGGGGCGAGAATGGTCGAGCATCGACCTGCGACCCCAGAGGAAATTGAAGCTGCGAAAGCAGGGATTGTAGAGTTTGGTCAAATGAAAAGTCCTAAGAAACCCGTAAAAAAGCCTGTAAGAAAGCCTGTAAGAAAGCCCAAAAGTCCTCGCAAGCCTAAATCGGGGTACTAATGGTTTCTGAAGAAAAGGAAAAGAAAGCTGACGTTCGCGCAGCTATTGAGTGGGCTTGGTTGAACTACGACAGGTGCGTAGTCAGGGATGAACGCAATATTGCCATTGCTCTGGATTTTGAGAAGGCAACTGACAATCCCCCTGAAGGCGGCAAACAGTTTTTAGACCTAGCTTTTACTAACAAAGTGGCTTTTTACAAGGATTTTGTAATGAAGGCTCTAGGGACGGACATTGACTCTGAGGATGAGATTTCCACTAAAGAACGCAAATCTCTTGAAGAATTGACAAAACTCCTTAAAAAGTACGAAGAAGTTTCATCTAAAAAGTAATTAGCGCATGAAAAACCGCATCGGGTTGGGTCACAGTCGAAAGGATTAAACTGTACCGATGCGGCAATGTCGCCCAAGCCATTCACGATTAGGCAGAAAGCAGTTTACCATGACATTTCGTTTGTTCAAGTACGATCCCGTTGATCTTCCAGTGCGAGAAATTTCCTTTAAAGACCTTGATAACAAGGCTTTTTGGTGCAAACACGGTGAGGAAAAAGAAAAAGCATTTGTAAAATATTGCAAAAGAACAGCTTCAAAATACAAAATTCAAATTCATCCAGAGAAGAAAACCAATCCTTATCATCCCGATTTGCTGGTAAAAGTTAATGGTGTTGAGCAAATTGGTGAGGTTAAGGTCAAGAACTCCCCATTCTTTTTTGCAGAGAAACACGGGGTTAATCCTCAATTTGCACTTACGATGGATTTAAAGGATTCCTTTAATTACACACGTCTCCTGAATGAGGGAACAGACCTGTTAATTTTCATTTGGGTGAGGTGGGAAGCCCATGTTATGATTTGCCGTGATGAGGTTTACAGGGTTAAGCCGATGCAGGGCATTTGGGTGACAAACTTTTCAAAGCTGAGAGCTTTGCAAACTGGCAGCAATCCTCCCGAAATACACTGGTATAAAGCTCCGTTTCGGCAATCTCGGTCGTACAAATACGGTCAGGAGCCGGAGTTTGCAACAAAACTTGCCGACTTTGATCCACGTCTGAGCCGTCCAGACGGCACTGTAAAAGGAATTTCTTCCAATGGATACATTCGTTCCGGGCAGATTTACTATCCATCCGGGCAGTCTTCTGCAAGCTACGTTTATAATCTCAAAGACAGTTCAGTTTTTACTCCAGCAATTTATGGAGGACGTTGACATGTTTCTCAGAAAGTGTAAGTTTAAAGGCTTACCGACTGTACCCTAGTTGATAAAGAAGGACGTTTGATGATCTCTCTGCTAGTGAAGGGTACTCACTAGGCCACCGGAGAGGTCGTCAAACGTCCTTTTTTTGGCTTATTCTGGTTGTTCCCAGTTGCCAAACCCAAATCCAAGGACATTCACGTAGCGTATCCGGCTCCAGTGGAAGGCATCACGACCATCCCGTACCCAAAGAACTACGAAAAGCACCAACAATGAACAGGGGTCACGCCCGTTGGCTTTGCAAGGTTGCATTTATTAGATAATGGAAATGCAGCGTCCCTTGGTGTAGCTTTTAGCTACACTTCCTCTTTAGGAGTCTTATGTTTTCATTTATTCGGTGTTTGCTGTATACTTCGGATTAAATCCAAGTTCTTGGTTAGGGAAAGACAATGATACGCTTTGTTTTAATTGCAGTAATGTCGGTTGCGATTGCAGGTTGCTCAGAGGAAAAGCTCGACACTGAAGCCCCGTCGATTCCAGTTCTGGAGTTTGATGGCTTGGCTCAGGATTGCTTTGACGCATCAGTACGCATTCGCAGTCGCAATTCAATTGGTTCAGCCTCGGCGGTAAAATACCTTAAAACCGTAGATTCGACGGTTTCGACAGTCGATAGTGTGCTTGATGCTACGCATGTTGAGTTTGAAACTAACCGGCATGTTGCCGGAGATCGAGGAACCAGACATGTGGTTGACGTTTGGTACGAAGGTAAGTTGGTTTCGAGCGTAAATTGCCAAACCGACGATTCTTGGTTTGAATCTGGCATTTCTAAGGATATTGCAACAATAGTTGTGTCCCTAGAAACACTTGGCGGCGCGGTTCCAATTGTGCCTTCTGCTCCCTACGGAGAAGCCGATCTTAAAGCTGGTGAAAAGATTTTCACTGTCGGCTGCTCGGACGGTCGCGTTCCTCGGGCAAGGTGCGGTTCAATCTTGCAAGTTTCAGACGGATTGATTTACTATATTCCGAAATCCATATCCGGCGATTCAGGGTCGGCTGTTTTTAAATATTCAAGTCAACGAGACGCTTGGGAGGTAGTAGGGCGAACTGCATGGGCAATGCAGGTTGATGGGAGGTGGATAGGGCTTGCAATGACATCAGATAGAGTAGCGGACATTCGGGCTGGTCGTGTCTCTGCTGGTAATTTTGACTTGCCTGAAGGTGCAGTATCCCTTTCAACAATTTGCAGTAGCTTGCCGGAAGGAGCCGTAACGTGCGATCAAGTAAAGCATGTTGCTATGCAGGACGAGACTGAACTCCCCAAGCGTCTTGAAGTCAGCCGACAACGAAGGTGGCGATTTCCTATTCGTGGTGAAGATATTCGCCAGAAACCAGATCGCCAGAATCGAATACGGGAATGGTCAATTCTTGGCGGCATTGCTGATTTCTTTCGGTCGCTTATCCGTTTTGCTATGTGGGCGGCAATTATTATGGCTGTGTTGGCGGCTTGGGTAGCCCCGACAATTCTTACACCGTTGAAATACGATTGGCCTATCCAATTCGTAAAACTAATATTAACCAAGCTGAGGAAGTAGCGATGAGAACCAGAAATTTAGTGTTTGTTGTTTTGTTTTTGCTGGCTGTTCCAATTGGGCTAGTGGCGTGTGACTTAATTGTTCCCCAAGAGCCAATTGAAGTTCCAATGGTTGTTGAAACGCAAATTGGTCAAACTTCTTGCGAATCATGTTTGCAAGGTGTTACCAGTCGAGTTGTTGACAGAGTTGTGTTTGAACGTCCAGTCATGGAAAAAGTCGTACAGGTAACAAGGGAACGCCGTGTTCGCCGAAAGCCAGTGCGTTCTCTACTTCGTCGTTTGCTTCGCCGATGAGCAAAACAAGCCCGTATTACGATTTAGTACCAAAAAAAATCGAAGACAATCTAAGATGGAGAGCTAAATGGCGAACAGACGCGATGAAAGATAAAATTCTTCAACGCGACTTTCGCCAAATGGCGATGGATGATGTCTTGTTTTTCTTTGCAGCGTTTTGCTGGGCGTTTGAGCCTCGGTCGGCAATTAAGATTCTTCCATTTATTCCGTGGAAGCACCAAGAAGACGTAATGATTGGAATGGATTCGGCTGTTGATGACGCTGAAACACTTTACGAAACAACACAGACCTGCCTTGACGTAGTTCTCGACAAAAGCCGTGGTCAAGGCGCGACGTGGATGTATTTAATGATCTGCCTTCGCCGTTGGCTGCGAGATGATATGTTTTCGGCGGGGCTAGTGACTCGTACTGAACGGCTGGTCGATTCAGACCGTGACCCTGATACTTTAATGTGGAAAATCATCTGGGCAATGAAACTGTTGCCAGCTTGGATGATGCCGGAAGGATTTATATGGTCAAAGCACAGGAACGTAACCGAACACAGTCTGTTAAATCCTCAAAATGGAGCATCTATTGTTGGTTACGCTGCAACTGGAGACGTAGCACGCGGTGGTCGAAAAACCTTGTTTTGCATCGACGAAATTGGGGGCAAAGAGTTTATTACTGGCGGCAAAGACATAGAGGTAATGAACTCAACACAGCACGTTGCGAATTGCCGGTTTCTCGTATCGACGTTCGGTGGAGATACGGGCGCGTTTTACGATGCCGCTCAAGACGCAAAGGTAGGCGACAGTGATGCCGTTTATTTGGTCTTGGATTGGAAAGACAATCCAGTTCAAAATCGCAAGCAATATGTTTTTAAACATGGAACGATTAGAGATGTTAATCCGAAAAAGTATGGCGGCAAACTAACCGAAAAAGAAATTGCTTTGATACGGACTCAGCATTCAAAATTGTCTCGCCGAGGATACAAATGCACTGATGTTATAAGAAACATTTGGTACAACCATCAATGCTTGCGACCCGGAGCCACTCCTAGAGGTGTTGCTCAAGAACTTGATAGAAACCCAAAAGGAGCGGTTTCAAAAGTAATTTCGGCAGAAATTATTAACAAAGCAAAAGCCGATCACGCTCGACCGCCGGATTTCAAAGGGCGACTTTTAGTTGACATGGAAACGGGGATGCCGGTCGAGCCTTATTTTGTTGATGATGAAAGCGGCGAGCTTTCTCTTTGGTTTAAGCCAGACCTAAATGGAAAACCTCCATTTGGGACACATTCAATTGGAATTGATATTGGTGGAGGCACGGGGGGCAGCTACACAGCAAATTCAGTTTGTTCAGTGATAAATAAAATGACCGGCGAACAAGTTGCTGAATGGTCAAGCAATTTATCAGAGCCGCGCCGGTTTGGAATTATCTCAGTTGCTTTGTGCCGTTGGTTTTACGATGCCGTTATGATTCCTGAAGCTAACTTTAGCGGTGGATTCATGAAGGTGGTTGAAGACGAGCTTTCTTATCCAAAACTGTGGCAAAGGGAAACCCAGATCAGTGGATTGAAGAAATTGACCAAAAAAAATGGTTTTTGGATGACTAACGACGACACGAAACTGGCTTTGTTTGAAGGAATGGTAGCGGCAATAGCGATGGGGACGTTTATTCCAAGATCGCAAGAATTGCTAGAAGAATGTGGGCAATATGAATGGAAAAACGGCAAAATAGTTCACGTTGGCTCGACAAAAAGCGATGATGAAGGTGCAAAAGGCAAGTCTCACTCAGATCGAGTAATTGCGGCGGCATTGGCAATTTACGAAATGGGAGAATCAGTTTCGCAGGATCAAATTGTAGAAATATCCAATGAAGATGCCCCAGAGGGGTGCATGGCAAGACGAATAGCTCATTTTGATCGAGCAAAAAATGCTACAGGCGATCCGTGGATAGAGGCAAGACTTGACATATTTGGTACACTAGGCTCGGAGCATGTTGATACATGGCATTAAACCGTGATTGATTTAACATCAGAAATTCACATTCAGCGTCTATTTGCTGCAATTGATTCTTCCAGAGATGGCATGAAACCGTTTCGGGAAAATAGAACATCAATGCTCAAAGAGTACGTTGGCAGTCATTACAATGGGAATGGTGCGCCATATGAGGTAATTGTAAACCTTATAGCCCAGACAGCCGATGTTTACACGATTGGGCTGGCAGCTAACAACCCAAAAGTTAACATCACTACAAATTCAAGAGAGCTTCTCCCATTTGCAAATCGTTTCAAGGTTGGGATCAACAACCAAATAAAGGAAATGAGGTTTTCGCAAACTCTACAAAGTATTGTGTTGGACTCTTTGTTTGGTCTTGGTATTTCCAAAACTCATTTAGCCGAATCCGATCCAATTCAATTGGATGATGATGTCTGGGCAGATGTAGGAAAGATTTACGTTGGAAGAATTTCTTTAGACGATTTCGTAATGGATTTAACGGCAAAAGAAGTTCGCCGTTGTAAGTTCATGGCTGACGAATATCGAGTTTCATGGGAAACTTGCAAAAACCATGAAGCGTTTGACAAAGATGTTCTCAGTAAAATGAGTGCTACTTCAAAACAAAATAGAAGCATAGAACAAGCAAATGACATTTCAGCAGGCTTGTTAACTGATGACGATGAATATGAGCCAATGGTTGACCTAATTGACGTTTGGCTTCCAGAGATAAAGTCTATTGCAACATTCCCTTTAAATTATCCAACTAAACCTTTAGCAGTTCTTCCGTGGGATGGAGCCGAAGGTGGTTGTTACGACTTGCTAAGTTTTTCAGACGTTCCAGACAACGTGCTTCCATCTTCTCCGATGTCAAACCTGAGAGCTTTGCATGATCTTTACAATGGACTTATTCGAAAGCAATCGCGTCAAGCTAAACGCCAAAAAACAAACCCTGCTTATCGACCAGATGCACAAGACGATGCAACACGACTTAAGCAAGCTGGTGACGGAGAATGGGTAAAAGTAAAAGACCCTGCTGGAGTTAATGTCATCAAACAAGGGGGCGTTGCACAAGAAAATGTGGCGTTCTCGATTGGAATCATGGACTTGTTTGACCGGCAAGCTGGCAATCTTTCGGCAATGGCTGGCTTGGGCGCACAGGCTGGAACCGTTGGGCAAGAAGAATTGATCCACGCTGCCGTTTCTCGAAAAGAAGCAAAAATGCAGCAAAGAGTTCATTCTTACACCGCAAGCGTTATGAGTAAAATTGGTCACATGATGTGGGCTGATGAGTTTTTAGAATTGTCTGGAGAAACTGAAGCAATTGCCGGTTCTGGAATAATGGTTGAGTCCTCTTGGACTCCTGAGCATCGAGAAGGTGATTTTTGGCAATATAACTTTGACATAATTCCTGGGTCTACAAATTACGAATCCACAGAAGCTAAGGTTGGCAAAATAGAAAGAGCAATGGAAAAACTTCAGCAAATGTATCCAATGATTCAAGCTGCGGGAGGCGAAATTGACGTTGAAGCTCTTACTAGGGTTTACGCTGAATACCTTGAAATACCAGAAATTCAAAACATCATTACATTTAGCAAATCGTTAAATCAAATGGATCAAATGGGTAGTGGCGGTTCTGAACAAAGAATGCCAAGCAACACAACTAGGAATTATGTTAGACGCAATGTTCCTACAGGCGGGACTCCGCAAGCCAGAAGTCAGGCGTTGCAGCAAAGCATGTACGGAAATGAAAGCCAAAATCAGCAAAACATGCTAAATGAGTCAGGAGCATAATTGTGAGCAAAAAAACTTTCAAAACAAGCAAAGGTTTCAGGACTGTGTTCGCAAAGGTTAAGCCGAATTTCAGAAAGAACCGTAGTGACGTTTTTAACGTGCCAAATGTCAACAATGCAATTAGTCAAGCTAACCCATTGGAATCTCAAAGCATTGGAGTACACCGTTCTCAAGTTCAAGAGTTTAACGAGATGTATCGGGACGCTGGGATTGTTGGCGCGATGCACAAAGAAAACGGAAACCTTGTGATGGAAAGCCGTCAAGCTCGAAATGAAGTGCTAAAACTACGAGGATGTAGAGATAACGATGCCGGTTACGGCGATTACTGTGGTGAACATAACTAGGAGATGGAAATGGGCGAAGAAAAAGAGCAGCCGCTAAGAACAGAGCAATTGATTAACGAAGACGGAGTGCTTGACGAAAAAGCGGCTGGTGCGGCAATAGATAAAGTGATGGAGAAAACTAAACAAGAAAATATTGAAATACTAAAACAAAACACACAGCCAACATCTGATGAAAAAATTCCAGATGAAGGTGGTGATGCCAATGGTAATGAGAAATCTGCCGTTGATGACTGGGTAAATACGGAGGAAATGCAGGAGCTTATAGAAAGTCTTGGATATACAAACGAAGATGCGTTAAATTTTTCAAAGCAAGAAGATTTTGAAACTCATGTCAGGCTTGTAGACAGAAAAAGCATTGAGGAACAAGAGCTTGCACTTGATTTAAACGACGAATCTGAACAAAGAGACTTGTTTAAAGAAAGAGCAGATAAACAACATCGTGAAAATGGCAGATTTGCTAAAAAAGACGATCCGTTGCCTACTCTTGATCCAGACGAATTTGATGAGCAACTGATTGAAGTGATGGAAGCTAGGGACGCGAAAATCGCAGAACTGGAAGCAAGGCTTAATGACGCAGGTAACGACAAAGTGTTAAAGCAATTTGACACTATTGTTGACAACATGGGTTATCCAGAGTTGTTTGGTCATTCAGACAATCTAAACGAATCCGATAAAGGTTTGAGAGATAGGTTGTTTGAGGAATACAAAACAATTTACAACATCTTGGAAGCAAGAGGTAAGTCTGTAACTGGTAAGCGAACAAACGAAACTATGGTTAAGCGAGCTTTTAATTTAGAGTTCGCGGATGAAATTAAAAAAAGTAACCGCCAAAAATTGAGCAAGAAAGTCAAAAAACAATCAAAAAGGATTACCGGCAGTAATGCTGGTTTGCGTAGCGATCATTATGATGGCGATGTAACTAAAGACCCTGTTTTGCATAAATTGTTTGATGAATTTGTTGCCGAAAATGGCTAACATAAAGGTTTGAGACAATGGCACTATATCATCATCAAATCGACGATTTTGTCGAATTAACACTTAACCGATTCAAGAAAAATGAATGGGTTGACATTTCACTTCCTTTGCAAGAATACAAGTTCGCTGGACGTGTGTTTGAAGCAAAGAAAAAAGCCGAACGTGGTGGTGCGCGGCTGGAATGGAAACTGCGAACTAAAAACCAAGGGACTGCAAAGCATTCTGGTTTGTTTGCGGTAGACGATACTAATCGTCGAAACGTGATGACCAACGGAAAGCAGGAATGGTCAAAACAGACTGTCAATTACATTTATGACATTGACGAAGAAAATTTCCAAAGTGGAGCGGAGACAATCATTCGCGAAATGCAATTGCTTGAGCAAGGGCTTTACAATGATTTCTTTGAGTTGATGGAAACAGCCATGTGGACTGCGCCATCATCAAGTTCTCTTGACCCAATGCCTCCTGCTGGTATTCCTTTCTGGCTTCAAAAGAATGATACGCTTGGTTTTAATGGTGGCAATCCTGATGGTTGGTCAAGCGGTGCTGGAACTGTTGATTCAACAGTTTACGACCGATGGAAAAACTACAGCGGAACCTACAAGCAGGTAAGCCGTGACGATCTTGTTGAAAAAATTGTCAATGCTTGTGATTTCACTTATTTCAAGGCTCCAAAAAGCTACGCTGAAATTGGTGGTGGAAAGCCGGATTATGAGTTTGTGACTGTTCATTCCGTTTTGGCTACCATGCGTCGATTGCTGCAAGCTGGCAACGATAACCTTGGTGCTGATGTGGCAAAATGGGCTGGAAATGTTTTGATTAAAGGAAACCCAGTTGACTGGTGTCCTGCAATTTCAAACTCAGATTCCGAAGCCTACGATTCGCAGGCTCCATTTTACGGAATCAACTGGAAGAAGTTTGAATACTATTTCAAAACTGGTCGAAACATGATGAAACACGCGCCGGTCAAAGCTGCAAACCAGCACACCGTTCGCGAGCGACACATGGACAACTGGGGTAACTTCGTTTGTTACGACCGACGACAAGGTGGCTTTGTTTTCCACGTTGCCTAGTAGTGGCGTTTTTGGTTAGGGGTGTCCAGAGTTTACTTAATTTTTTTTGAGGATAAAAGCGATGCAGTTTTTAAATAAACATGAAGATCAACTCAAGCGTGGGTTGACCTATGACCTGTGGAAAAACTTTCCCGCAGGCGAAATATTTGTTCGTGGCGATGCCAGTGAAGGTGTTGGGTGCAAACTTGACGTAGGTGCTGCACCTTACGCTGCTGCCGGTGCGGGGGCTGTCCTTGCAGGTAATGGTGTTCGGGCGTTTACCGATGCAACTGGAACCGTAGCCGGACTGACTCAAGCTCAGTATTCCGGTGGTACTGGATTCCGAATGACATCATCTGTTGATAACGAAGCTGCTGAATTGCAATGGGGTGGCGGTGGTGAACCGTTTATCATTTCAGACACAGCAGCCGATGCTAAAGAGCTATGCTTTGAATGTTGCTTCCGAGTTGACTCGGTAACAGCAAACGATGTTGCGTTCTTTATCGGATTAGCCGGTGCTGGCACTCTTGATGGCAATATGATTGCTGACAATGGTGCTGACATTGCTGATCGCGACATGGTTGGATTGATGTCAACTCACGCCGACACAACCGGCGTGGATGTAATTTACCAAGACACGGGTAGTGCGTTTACTGTCCACAAAGCTGACTTTGCAACTATTGCAGTCAACACTTGGTACATTTTTGGTATGCGGTACTTGCCGAATACGAAGAAGTTGGATTTGTATTGGGGTGTTGGCGACCGCTCGACTCCGTTGGTTAAGTCGTCCGATCCAATTATCTCAACTGACATTGCCGATGGTGTCTTTCCAGACGGCCAAGGTCTTTGTCCGACAATTGCAATCAAGGGTGGTCATGCAGATGACGTGTCTCTTGACATTCGATCTCTTGCTTGTGCGCAAGTGAGCTATGCGGCAGACTAGCGGTTCGTTACCGTTTTTTTAGAGCCTCCCCTTAGTTGCTCCATCTCCAAAGGGGAGGCTCGTTTTTTACAAAAGGTAAATTATGCCAATTTTAAATGACGGTACGCCGGTTTCTGCTGCTTCTGCCTCGGCAATGACAATTAGCTACGCCCAGCTATCGGAAGAAGTCGGGGAGTATCTTGGCATTGGGAGAGATTCATTTAGTGATCTTGAAGAAACGCGAGTCAATTCAATTATCAGGTCAGGTTTGCGGCAAGTTTATTACCCGCAACATTTTAAAGAAGGAATGACGCACCAGTGGTCATTCATGCGACCGGAAGCACAAATTGTTACTACCGCAGCGTATACAACGGGAACTGTAACAATTTCGTCTGGAGTTGTTACTTTGTCGGGCGGGACTTGGCCTAGCTGGGCAGAACAGGGCGAGTTAAATATCAACAGTCAAGTTTATACAGTTAATGTCAGAGATTCTGACACGCAAATCACGCTAGATGATTTAACTGCAACTGCTGCCGCAGGAACAACTCACAGTTTAAACAGACCGTCTTATGATTTACCGGAAGGTTTTGACGGAAATTTTGATGGCAATCTTCATTACAAAACTGGAGACAACACGCTGTGGCCTTCAATTAAAATTACTTCGCCAGCAATGGTTAGGGGAAGGAAGCAAACTTACAATGGTTCAGACCGTCCAGTAATTGCTTCAGTTCAACCTAAAAGTTTTGTTGCAGCAACAGGGCAAAGATGGGAAATCACGTTTTACCCTTCGCCAAGCGATTCTTGGACATTTTATGGTCGCTACAAAATTAGCCCTTTGATGATTGACGGAAGTTCTAAGTACCCGCTTGGAGGCGTGGCAATGGCAGAAGTGTTTTTAGAGTCATGCCTTGCTGTTGCAGAAAAACGATTTGTGGAAGATTCAAAAATACATCAACAAGAATTTTCTCGGCTTTTAGCTCAGGCAATAAACCACGATGCTGATGCGTTTTCGGCTAATTTCTTAGGTTACAATTCGGACAATTCAGATTCTCGCGGCTTAAATGACAATAGTCGTTATGTTGGCAATGCAATTCATTCATACGAAGGGGTCGTTTACTACGACTAGAAATAATGACAAATTTTTCAATAGCAGAAGCGTATTCGGTAGGCACAGATGCAGACGGAAGCAGCAGCGATGCAATTGGGTATGGAGAGTTTGATTGCGGAATGGTTTACATTCCTAATGGCTCATCTATTACTTCATTGACTTGGCTGGCTTGTGATACACTTGGCGGTGAATACGAGCCTGCAAAGCACACTGTAAATTCAGGCTTAACGCCTTTAACTTACGTTGCAACTGTCCAGACTGTTGCGGCAAATGGGGCGTACCCAATTCCACAGGACTTAGTTGGTGCTGTGGGTATCAAGGCTGTTGCAAATGCAGCAGGCGTTGTTTTAGTTAGCTTAAAAAGCAGATAAGGAAAAAAGATGAGTGGACACAGAGCAGCACACGACATGGCAAAGGCTCCTTTGCAACTTACAGATGGTGGCGATGCAAGCATCATTGGCATTGATCGGTTTGGTGGGATTGTTGAACTGGAAACAGCAGCAGCGGAAACAAGAACTCTTGCTGATCCAATTGGCGGTGGCTTGATGGCTACTGTTCGTATGCGAGTCGATGGCGGTGATTGCACCGTGACGGCAACCAATGGTCTTAACGTAGCAGGCAACACAACTGCTGTGTTTGCAGACGTTGGGGATTTGCTTCACATGGTAAGCGTAGAAACTGCAACGGCTGGAACTTTCCGTTGGGAAATTTTGACCAATACCGGAAGCGTAGCATTGTCGTAAGGATGAGCAGTTGCGAACTATTGAACTTCATTTTCCGATTGAAGGGATTAACCGGCGAATGCCGGAACGTCCCAAACAAAAACGAGGCAGTTATTCCTGCCCTTGGGCGGTGAATGTATGCAATGAGGACAACATAGAGCGACGATTGAGAGGCGGGAGTCGAGTTGGCTTAACTAAGTTTGTTGCAAATGATTTGGGAACAACAATAAGCGACCTTGCTTCTATTAACCTTTCAAGTGAATCTGGCTCTACTGAAGTTCTTTTTGCGTTGGTTGATTCATCCATCAAGACGGTGACTGGCGGGGTGTTTGCAACTCCGGTTGCATATCTTGGTGAAACTCCCGACGATCCATCTGATGCGGCAGATTTACTGACTGACGATGCTGGAAATAACATTCTTGTCAGTTCTGTGGCTGCTCCTTCGTCTGGGTTTCTTGTCAGCGGGCAACAAACTGTTCTTGCCGTGACAGCCAGTAGCGTAATTCGTTTTAACCCTAAAACTGGGCAAACTGATTTGATCGTAGCTAGTGCTGGGACTGTTCCAACTGGAGCGACCTTTGGGGCTGTCTATAGAGATAGGCTGATTGTTTCAGGAGGCGATAATGCAATCTATGCTTCCAAGATGGGAGATTATTCAAATTGGGATTATGGACGCGATATAAGTGACGGAAGCAGAGCAATCGTATGGCAGTTGGCTTTAAGTTCAGACGTTGGGCTGGCTCCGACTGCAATGATCTCACACAAAGACAGTTCTTTGATGATTGCTTCAAAGACAACTCTTTGGGTTCTTCGAGGTGATCCGGCAAGCGGGCAACTTCAAAGAGTGTCTGATAATATTGGGATTGTTTCGTCTAAAGCATGGTGCAAATCGGACGATACAATTTTCTTCTTATCTGATTGTGGCGTTTACAAGGTGGGGGCTGACGGTTCGGGACTTGCTATGGTTTCTGAAAATTCACTTCCCGCCGAATTGGATGACATAAACACCTCGACCACGACCGTCCTGATGGAGTACGAGCAAGAACGGAAGATGATACATGTGTATTTAAAAACCGCAGGTGGAAATGATACCCATTGGGTTTACGAATTACAGACAGAGGCTTGGTGGGCAGTTCGGCTTCAAAATGACCATTCACCTGTAGCAGTTTGCAAGCACAAGGGTGAAGTGATACTTGGTGGCAATGATGGTTACGTGCGAAAGGTTGGGGGGAGCGACGACGATGGGACTGCAATTCAAAGCCATGTAATCATGGGAGCAATGAGGTTGGGTTCAGTTGATAGAAGTGGAATAATCAACATGCTTCATGGAGCTTTAGGCACAGGAAGCGGCACTGTAACTTGGAGAGTTGTTGTTGGTGCATCTGCCGAAGAAGCATCGGATAACGCAAAGTTGGCTATAGAAGCCTTTCAAGCGGGTGGAGATTACTCCGGTTACGTCAAGCACACGGATACATGGTCGGCTGGAAGGTCTCTAGCTCAATACCCGCGAGTTTCATCGCTTTGGTGCTGCATTTGGCTTCAATCAACAGACAGATGGAGCTTCGAGGGAGCAAGTATGCAATTAAAACTTTCAGGCAGGTACAGATAATGGCTGATGTATATTACAAAAACTTTGTTTCGGCTTTACCGGCTGATACGGTCGGGGGTAGTGAAAAGATTGCCGTTGTTGATGGATCAACTACAAAATACCAGACCCCTGATTTAATCAAAGCGTACATCATTGCGGCTTTGACAGCTTCCGGCGCGGTGACTCCAACCACCGGCGATGCGTTAATCATGGAGCGTTCAGGGACAGAGGGAACCTTTGATCTTGATGCTTTGTGCGATTATGTATACGCCTACCTTTGGACAGACCCAAGTGAGGTTACTCCGGCGACAAGTGCAGACAAGTTAATACTTAATCGCGGTGGGACAAAATACAGCATCGACATTGATACGCTGGGTGCGTATTTCAACACGGAAAATGGATCGTTGGGAGCGCAAATTGCGGCGTTGAGTGCTGCAACACTTGCCGATTCAGATGAGTATCCTCTTTCCCAAGGTGGAACCGCAAAGAAAGTGACCTTTGCCAACCTCTCGGCAAGAGTCCAAGCACAATTCAACTCTTATCTTGCCGCGTTGTCTGCGGTAAGCTCGCCAGTAGACGCGGACACATTGTATGTTCTTCAAGGGACAACAGCCAAGAAGATGACGTTGACGGTGTTGGCAAACACTTATCTGGCAGCGGAACTTGACGTAGAAGACTTTGGCTGGGGAATGGCTGAAGCTGACCCTGCCGCTTCCGGTGACATGCTGTTGATGGAACGGAGTGGAACTAGATACAAGCTGGACGTTGACACGTTGGTTACATTTGCAGCATCAGGGCTTCAAGACGGGGTTCTCACGTTTTCCGGCCTTGCTGCTGCAAGTCCTAATGGTGCTGACATGTTTACTGTCGATGACTCTGGGACTCCTAAGAAACTCACCCTTACAAACTTAGAGACAAAACTGTGGGTCGATTACGCAGCCTACGTCAACAGTTTGTCGCCAGTCAGCACAACGACTGCTACTGATAGAATTTACTGTCTTCAGGGTGGAACTCCAAAATACGTTACCCCAGCAGTTCTTTCGGCTTTTATGAACGTCACTACGGGTGATGTCATCGCGCCTGTGGCGACAACTCAATACAACGTCCCGCAATGGGATTCTGCCGCAAAGACGCTTACGGACGGGCTGTCGGTCGTCACTACGGTTAGGTTTACGGGCAGTGAGTCAGATAGTGCATTGCCGACAGAGCAGGCAGTCTCGGAGGCCGTTGAGGACATCACCAACCTCGACATTGACGGCGCGACAGACATTGGAGCCGCATTAGTTGATGCCGATCTGTTTATCGTTGATGACGGGGCTGGTGGTACAAACCGCAAAGCAACAATGGCTCGCCTAAAGACGTACATTGGCTCTGGCGATGTGGCAGGTTTAGATATTGACGGAACGGCAGATATTGGGGCAGGGCTGGCTTCTACCGATTTAATCATTGTTGATGACGGAGCCTCTGGAACCAACCGCAAGTCTCAGGTAAGCAGAATCAAGACTTACTTAGAAACCGTTGGTCACTACGCCAACATCTATGTGGATTCGTCAAAAATGCACCCATGCACCACAAACGGGGCTGCTGCATTGGCAAAGAACGAATACGGGACAAATGACGTTGACGTGCAGTATTTTGCATTTGACGGCGGTGCGACCGAGGAACGTGTTCAGTTCAGCATAGTAATGCCAGAGGATTGGAACAGAGGCACAATTAAAGCAAAGTTTTACTGGTCTTCAGCTAGTGGCTCAACGGCTGGGGATACTGTTGAATGGGGGCTGAAAGCAAATGCACTTGGAGACAATGCTGCAATAGATGCGGCTTTAGGAACTCCGCAAATTGTTAGCGACACGCTATTGGGAAGCAGTGGAACCAAAATGCAAGTCACTCCGGCGACACCAGCAATAACCGTTGGTGGATCAGCTAGTTTAAACAACCTTATTGTTTTTGAGATTTACAGAAACACTGACGGAACAGACGACATGGCTGAGGATGCTTGGCTGTTTGGTCTTAATATTCAATACCAAAGAAACCAAACTGTCGCAGCTTGGTAGTAGGGAAGCAGCATGGGCGTATTCTCATTTCCAGCAGTCTCGATTTACGATTCTACCGCTACCGGACGGTCGCTCATTACTGCTGCCGACCAAGCAGCCGCACGCGCAGCGATAGGTGTTGATACCTCCGATTATGGCTTGCTGGATAGCGACAACACTTGGACAGGCGATAACACTTTCACGCAAACGCTAACTGTTAATCAAATACAAAACAGCTTAGGTTCCGAAGGAATAAAGTTTGACGCAAACTATGGTTATCTCACTGATGCCAACGGTGCATCCAATGTATTGCGTTGGGGCAGCAGTGGATTCGAGCCTTACCAAGTATTTAAACCACGCTACGACGAAACCATTGATTTTGGTGCAACAAGTCGCAGGTGGGTGACGGGTTTCTTTGTAAACCTTGATTTAAAAACTAGCATCAATGTTTTTAATCTAGGTGAGTTTGGCGATACTAACACTGAGTTTCTGGAAACTAGCTTTGACTCTAACGTAGCAACGATTGCGACCAAAGCAACAGGATCAGGCTCGTTAAGGTCTTTTGATATTAGTGTCGGAAGTAGTCGCAGGTTAAGAGGCGACACAGCTTTCACATATTTGTATGGAGCATCCGGCGGTTACATTTACTTTGGTGCGAATCTTTTAAGACCACAGAGTGGTCAATCAATTAACATTGGATACACTACAGACCGATTTAATGGCGTTTATGCAACTTCGGGCAACTTTACAGTTGTTGACACGAATCAACTTCGCGGTTCTTCGTCGATTAACTTTAACATAAACAACGTAACGAAACTGGTAATCGGAAATACCTCTATTTCCCATTATGTAAGTTCAATTCCACTTGCTACCGGATTAACTCTTGGAAATAGCAGCAACGAATGGGGTGACCTTTTTAGTGTTGACGGCACTTTTAGTGGTACGCTAACGACTGACCTAATTCAAGGCGGTGAATCACTACTAAAACTTAACGAATCGGCAAGCCAGTTTTTAAACATCTGGAACGCTGCGGGCAGCACTCAATACTACAGTTTCCGAAACAATTCTTTTCTTCCGAAGGTATCCAGTATTAAACTTGGCTTGCCGGTTTCTACTGCTCGTTGGTTAGAAGTACACGCAGTCGCCGGAAGTTATGAAAATTTAAACGTCGAGACTGGTGGCTCGTTCAAGTTTTACAACTTAGGCGATAGCCACACAAACACGACGAACACTGAGTCGATGAGCTTGTATTCAACGAGCAACGTCAACTATCTCTACAGTGCAGCGACCGGATCGGGAACGGTTCGAGATTTGCGAATTGGTTCTTCATCAAACAATATCTGGTTTAGGAATAGCTTTGGGGCTTATATTTTTACTGCTGGAGGAACCGCGAAATTAGAAATTACTTCTTCGGGTGTAATTCTGCAAAGTGATTTATTCCCTTGGCCTGATGGCACTGAAGTTTGTGGACAAAGCAATCATATTTGGTCAGAGGTTTGGCAAGGTGCGGCAAAGGTGCGCGGTAGCTATGTAGACAATAGCAACTATGGTTATTTGTCGATTGAACCAAATGGCGACAACTACAAATTTAAGGTTAATTCTCTTGGAACAACTGCCGGTGGAGGATTTATCTTTCAGACTTCGCAGTTATCATCGTCAGCCAATGAAGGTTTTAAATTCGACGTTGATTATAACGGTACGATCAGTTGGTATTTTGGTGGCAATTCACGCGGCTACATGAACAAAAGCCAAGCAGTGTTTAACGTAGCCGTACAAACCAACTCAAGTTTTACAATTAACAGAACGTGGAATAATGCGTCAACAATATTTCAGGGCTTTGACGCGAACATAACCGACACAGCAAGCGATGTAAACTCAAACTTGCTGAATCTGAAAGTAAGCGGTGTTCAAAAGTTTAGAGTCAAAAAAGATGGAACTTGCACCGCAACCGCGTTTGTAGGTAATGGATCAGGCTTAACAAATCTGCCTGCTGCAACTGTAGACACTGGCGAGGACTATACTTGGACAGGCGACCACACATTCGATGGTGGAGTCACACTTCCTGCTAATGTGATCGACAGCGACCATTACACCGATGGATCAATCGACACGGCTCACATTGGCGACAACCAAGTCACGGCTGACAAACTGGCTCACACGGCAGTAACCGCCGGATCATACACTAACGCCAGTATTACCGTGGACGCTCAAGGCAGGCTGACGGCTGCTTCCAGTGGTGCTGGTGGTGGCGGTGGCGTTTCCGACTTGAGGCTGAAGTCTGACATATTTAATTTGGAAAACTCATTAGATCGGGTTATGAAAATCTTTCCAAGAAGTTTTGTTTGGAAAGATGGATACAGACATGTTCACAGTAATAAAGGAAAGGACTTTGGGTTTTTAGCTCAAGAGGTGGAGATTGCAGAACCAACTTTGGTAGGCGAACACATGGACTACAAGACTGTCCAGTATGAAAAGTTTGTTCCACTTTTGGTTGGTGCAATTCAGGAACTTTACGAAGAAATTAAACAAATAAAAGAAAGAATTTAATGGACGAAACGCAAGAGACAAAGCAAGCAATTCAAGTTATTGGCATTCAAATGGAAACATTAGCTCAATTGCCTTCTGTAAAGCAATTTTTAGAGCTTTCACAAAAACGCGATTTGTTAATTAAGACATTACCAAAAGAAGACAATAAAGGAGATGACTAATGAGTCACGCAGATTTTACAGTAACAGTAGTTGATCTTGATGAAGGAACACACGGGGCGTTGGCAGCTAAGTTTATCGTTGATAAAGAAAACGAAAAACGAGCATTTAACGAGCCTCCTGCTGATCCGCTACCTGTAACACCTTGGGCAGATTTAAAAGCCAGTTATTTAACCGTGTTAACAGCAACGATTCAGTCGGCGCATGAGAACTACATCGTGCAGCAAGCGAACGATCAAGCGCGAACAGATGAGTTAGATTCTAGATGGCTTGAGGGTGGCGAAGCAGAGAGAACTGCTGCACTTGCTGCTTTACCACCTGCTCCAGAACATCACGATTAAAGGGACTTCAATGGCTACGCAAAAAATACAATTTGCTTATACGTCTGGGCAAACTCTTACAGCAAAGGTGTTTGCTATTGGCGGGGATGCTGTCTTGCATACGGCTTCGTCTGTTGCAGAATTGCCTGCGAGTAGTGGGCTTTATAAAGCAACATTTACAGGTTCGCCTGCAATTGATGGCAAGCATCGAGTGGTTGTATTTCTTGCAGGCCAAGGAGTTGCTTCATACGAAGTTAAATTTACTGGAACTGACACAGAAATAGTTCAGGCTGGCGAATTTACCAACGTAGATGTCTCAGGGCTTGGCGGTGCAGGTTCAATTACTTACGAGCTAACCGTCAAGTCTTCAGGGACTCCAGTAGCGGGAGTTGAATGCTGGGTTTCTACAGACTCAGCAGGCTCTAACGTGGTTGCGGGTACGCTTACCACAAATGATTTCGGAGTCGTTACGTTTTTACTTGACGCAGGAACTTATTACTTGTGGCGAGATTCAACAACTCACAGTTTTCCTAAACCTACAACTATCACGGTGTCCTAATGCCGCATACAGAACTTGATCCACAGTTTCAGGACATAACGCCTGCTTGGAAAGGTCTTCCAAACATGAACGGCTGGTATTTTACCAGCGTTGTGGATGGAATTTCCGAGGAGGCATTGCCGTGGCTTTTAGCTCAAGGGTGGCAGCTTAATGCAGCAAACACCGATGAAAGTACAGAGCCTCCGACAACAACCTACTTAATGGCAAGGACTAGGCTGCTGCATTGGAATGTGCTTTACAGCCTTTTGGTTGACTTTACTAATTCGTTCAATGAAGGTCGCTGGGCAAATGATGCAAGGTACGAAGATATTATCTTCAACATGCAAAACATGCTTGACAAGCACCAGTCCGAAGTGACGGAATTTGTAGACGAAAAGGCTGGGGGTGAAAGCGGCTATCTTACTATAATGCTTAATCAAGTGGATCAAACTGCCGCCGACTACGATTCTTACAAAGAAGAATACCAAAGCAAAGATTCAGGTGACAGGGCAACGGAATTAGCCAAGCTCAAGACGACATGGGCAAACGCGGCTGACACTGCTCAAGCCGAATACGACGAAATGACTAGCGGGTTAAATATCGGGGCTATCATTGACGGAGTTGATGGGGCAATTGATGATTTTGCAGTTGCAGTCACAGCGTTTAACAATGAATACGCCGATCTGGGTACGACTCTTGTAGCCGACTACGAAGCCCATCAGGTCATAGCAAAGGCTTTGTTAAACGATCTTGGCTCCACAGAGCTTATTAGAATTAACGAGAAGTTTGATGCAGATTTGGCAACTCAAAGCCAAGCAATGATCGACAGGGGATTCTATTCTTCAGGAATCATGGCAGACATAACTTCTAGGAACACCCGCGAAAGAAACGAAGCTATCGCTGAACTCAACGACAAGCTCTCAAGAGAAAAACTCCAGAACCAGCACACGTTGTACGGTCAGCAATACCAAATGCGGCTGGGTGGTTTGGATGCAAGCATGAAAGCAATTGACGCATCCTCGAAAATTGTTTCCTCAAGACTCCAGCATGGTCAATTCTCTGCTGAAATCAGACACAAGATTGCCACTCTTTCAGTTCAAACAAGGCTTGCG
>Ga0070748_1000120_pt1 | contig 41688 bp, 43 predicted proteins | sample VirMetDEL_Nov_12_FD_77015 | JGI IMG/M metagenome (GOLD analysis project Ga0070748, IMG submission 77015) | Aqueous microbial communities from the Delaware River and Bay under freshwater to marine salinity gradient to study organic matter... | ecosystem: Environmental > Aquatic > Marine > Coastal... | reverse complement strand
TTTGTCCATCATACCTCAAAGTTAACTGGTCTCGCGAGTATAAGAAGTGGGATATGTTGGGTTTGAGTGTGGGCATCGCAACAACTGTGCAAAAAGACAAGCTAGGGTCAAACGGGGACCCCCTACGAAAGCCGGCAAAGGAAAAAGGGCGTCTTGGTGCCAAGATTAAGTACAGCGCTCCTGTGTGGCCTGATACGGACGTTGTGATCATCCATGACAACCTTATGCCTGTATTCTATGAGAAAATTCAGTCAATACGATGGGATTTGTTCATCGCAGACGAAGTACAGGCGTACACAAACGCCAAGGCTGCACGCTCCACATATGTTTGGGGTGGCGGCGCAGGTAAGAAACGAGTGAAACGACCACCAGCAAAGAGACGTATGTTTTTGACCGGTACCCCGATAACAAAAAACCCATACAATATGTGGGTATTTTGCATGAATTTTGACTATGAGAACCTTGGTCGCAACTGGAAGAAGTTTATCTTCAGGTATTGTGCTGCATACAAAGACAACTTTGGCTTGCACTGGGATGGTGCTTCAAACCTTGAAGAGCTGAACTTCAAACTACGTGAAGCTTTCATGGTGCGCCGAGACAAAGTATCTGTGCTTAAAGACCTACCACCCAAGCGCCGGGAACTTATTGTCCTACCTGATGATGGTCTGGCGAAGCAGGTAGCTGCCGAGGTGAACTACGTTGGTGAAATGATGAAAGACTTCGAAGCAATGGTGGGCGCCGTTGATCTTGAAGACGAAGAACAAACCTTGGATGCGTTGCAGAATTTATTCCCGTCTGACACGTCAAACATGAGCTACGAAGACATTGCCGACCTCATGACGAATGAGCAGGTTGTAGCTTTCGATGAAATATCTGAACTACGAAAGAAAATGTCTATTGCCAAGATACCTCTTGTCAAAAATCATGTGGACAATCTTTTACAAGGTGATGAAAAGATCATCATTTTTTGCCACCATAAAGCTGTTGCTGATGAATTGCACAAACACTATCCTGATGCTGCTTTCATCACAGGTAAAGTCCACGCGGACGATCGCCAAGCACAGGTAGACCGGTTCCAAGAAGAAGACGATTGCCGGTTGATCATTGGTAACATTGGTGCTGCCGGCACCGGCTTCACAATGACTGCTGCGAGTATCGTGGTGTTTGCTGAACTTGTTTGGTTACCACACGAACTTGAACAAGCGGAAGACAGGGCATGGCGCATCGGACAAGAAAACCCTGTACTTATTCAGCACCTTGTTGTTCAAGGTTCTCTGGATGCAAGATTTATTAATCTATTATTAGAGCGAATGGACATGCAAGATCGTGCCCTTTCACCAGAAAAAGCTTTACAGAGATAAAAAAGTCGTGTATAAAGGCACCAAGATAACAACATAGGAGATTTCAAGACAGTGATTGCAAACCCGATTTCAACATTCTACACTGCCTCTGGACACAGTTTCAACATCTTGGATATCGACCAGACTGATATCCGAATGAGCGATATTGCTGATGGACTATCCAAACAGGCGCGCTTTAAAGGTCAATATCAAGGTGACTTCATACTTTCTGTTGCGCAACATTCTGTATACGTGTCAATCCTTATTCGTGAGACCATGCAACAATTGGGTAAGTACACACAACATGAAATAAACCGTATGTCCCTCATTGGTTTGTTGCATGATGGTTCCGAAGCATATCTAGGTGATATGCCTACGCCTGTGAAGATTTACCTTCCTGACTTCGCCGCATTAGAAGACAAGGTGCAATCGGCGGTCTATAAACAATTTGGCGTTGAACCCACTGAAATGGAACTATCAATGATGCATTACTGTGACAGGCGCATGTTTGATATGGAAGCTATGCTCATTGGTCGAGACCCGATTTATCGATACATGGCGGGTGATGAGGAATGTCTTGACGAAATAATGACAGACTATTTTCCTGATCACCATTGGTTTACGCCGCACGCAGCACGCAATGTTTTTCTAGGCATGGCACAGACCTGCCTCTTTGAATTGGAGCAATCACTTTGACAAAGAAAAAAGACCCGGCGATGGGTAATCTAGGCTATGAGCGCATCGATGATGATTTCTACCCTACACCGCCTTGGATGATGGATGCAGCAATCCCTCAACTGATCAAGCACAATGTGATTGAGGTTGGCAATACTATTTGGGAGCCAGCTTGCGGTGAGGGACATATGTGTAAAGTCTTTCAGGCAAAGGGGTTTCACACTGTGTGCACTGATCTTGTCGATCGTGGTTATGGTATTTCAGGACTCGATTTCCTAAAAACCAATGAAATACCAGATGGGGTGACGTCGATCATAACAAACCCACCTTACAATCTTGCTCTTGAATTTGTTGAGCACTCTTTGGATTTAATGTCCAGCGTGAATGGTTCTGTCGCGATGGTGCTTCGAAATGAATGGGATAGTGCTCTGACTAGGCGCCACCTGTTTTACAGAAACCATTTCTTTAAAATGAAGCTGGTGTATACATCACGCCCAAAATGGGTTGAAGGTTCTACCGGTAGCCCAAGGCATAATTTTGCCCTATTTGTTTGGGATTTCAAAAACAGCTCGTATCCTATATTGGAATACGCTCACAGGAATGAGGAACATCGATGAAAAAGTTTGAGTTGGTAATTCTTGAAAGCCCCTACAAGGGGTCAACACGCGAAATCATGAGAAACATAGCATACGCACGACACGCTATGCATGATTGCTTAATGCGTAATGAGGCTCCAATGGCGTCTCATATGCTTTACACACAGCCCGGCGTCCTTGACGATGATATGCTAGAACAAAGGCGGTATGGTATTGAGGCAGGACTTGCATGGCGCAAGGTTGCTAAGAAGACCGTAGTCTATTGTGACCTTGGTATTTCAACCGGTATGCAATATGGTATTGATGCTGCCAAAAAATCAGGTAATCACGTTGTTTACCGCAAAATGAATAAACAGGGTGACTTTGTTAGCTCTGTCATATCCCCAATAACAGGAAAGAAGTAATTATGGATAATGCAAACAGACCGGATGAATTGTCATACGATGAAATTATGGCGTTGTATGATAAACATGGCTCCGAGCGCAAGGCAGCAAAAGCTATGGGTATCCCGCGCACCACGCTTCAAAAGCGGAAGTATGATGCGTATAATGAGCGCTTCACAACACAACGGATGCGAACATCTATTCGTATTCAGCCGGGTGAAAAAACCATGCGCTTCATTCTAACGTCAGCTCAAGACAGTACGGCAATTCATTCAGAGTTTCTTACAAACCTTGAGGTGTATGCAGATTTTTGTGATGCTCAAATCATGGTTGCCGGTTATACCTATAACAAAGGCCTGTTTGAAGATCATTCAAAACAAAGTGGTGTTTATCCTTCGACCGTTTTACCATACCTTGTGGAAGATCGTATCGTATTTGGTGACACGCTGACGTTCTGCGCTGAAATGAATATCCTTCCTACAGCGGTCAATCCTCTTTCAGGTATGCAAACATATACTGGACCAATGAGTGGTATTATCCCCCATGCTAAAGTCCAGTTGGAAAGCATCCCTACGCAGAAAGGTGAACGACCTAAGATAATGCAAACGACAGGTACGCTTTCATTGCCAAATTATGTGCAAAAGAAAGCTGGTCAAAAAGCTGAACACTACCACGAAGTGAGTGCAGTTATTGTCGAACTCCTACCAGACGGTCGCCACTTTGTTCGTCACCTGCATGCCGATCGCGATGGCTCATTCCAAGACCTTGACATTCTAGTCTCTAATGGTGATGTTGAATTTGACCAACGCGTAGAAGGTATCACGTGGGGTGATATACATTGGGAAAAGCACGATAAAAACATCGCTGCTGCCTGTTGGGGTATGTTTAAACCAAAGTGTGAAGTGATGATTGACGTGCTCAAACCAAAGTATTCATTCATTCATGACATTATTGATTTCATGCCGCGAAACCACCACAACATCAAAGACCCCCATTTCAGATTTGAAATGTATACAAAGGGTACCGATAGTGTTGAGGAAACTATTGATGCTGCTGCTTATTTCTTGCAGGAAGTGCAGCGCCCATTCTCTAAGACAGTGGTGGTGGAATCTAACCACGATCTTGCGTTGCTAAAATGGTTGAAGACAGCAGACTATCGTGAAGACCCGGTTAACGCTAGATACTTCCTTGAACTTCAAACGGAAGTATACCGTGCCATTGAAGCTCAAGATAGCTCTTTCTCGATATTGGAATATTCGATAACCGCAGCCTTTTACGATGTCGAAGATGCTCTATTTCTTCGTGAAGATCAGAGTTACCTAATTGCCAATGGTATCGAATGTGGTATGCATGGACACCTTGGCGCCAACGGGGCACGCGGACACATTGGTCAATATGCTCGATCAGGTAGACGATCAAACTCTGCTCACACACACTCTGCCGCTATTAAGGATGGAGCATGGTGTGCAGGTGTTTCAGGGTCTATGGAAATGGGCTATAATAAAGGCTTGTCAAGCTGGTCACATTCGCATATAGTGACGTACCCGAACGGTAAACGGGCAATGATCACTCAATACGATGATGGTCTTTGGTGCGCTGATGCGGTGGTGGTTAATTAATGGCTGGCGCAACCGGCAAGCCGCCGAACAGGTATATGGACATTCTTGTGTTAGGGCAAACTAACACCAAAATACGAGATAGGTTCTATAATTTTCGAAGACTTAAGGTCGGAGACAATTATCACATTTATACGAACATAGGATTGGTGTTTTCAGCAATCCCACCTACCAATAAAAACTGGCGATGGTTCGCAGAACTAGCTCGTATGGCAGAGGACAAAACAATCCACTGGTTGGATTAATACAGGAGACCCCGACTTGAAACTTAGACCCGCCAAATATGATACGTTGATATGGGACGTGGAGACTGATGGTCTTCTCGATGAACTGACAACCATTCACTGCCTTGTCATTCGTGAATTCGAGTCAGGGCAGGTTTGGCGTTTCCGTAAGAATAAAAAAGAAGACACCATTGAAAAAGGTGTTAAGATGCTCATGAATTGTAAGTCCATGGTCGGACACAATATCATGGACTTTGATATCAACGCTGTCCGAAAAGTGTATACATATTTCGAACCCCACCCTGATTGCATTATCGAAGACACGCTGGTTTATACCCGGCTGATTTTTGGTGATCAAAAGACCCACGACTTTGTTTTGTGGAAGCGCAACCGTCTGCCCGGTCAACTTATTGGGCACCACGGTTTGGAAGCTTGGGGTTATCGTCTGAACTTACACAAAGGCGATTACATGAAAGATATGATTGCTCGCGCAAAAGAGCAAGGCATAACAGATCGTGACGAACAAATGCGCTTTGTTTGGGGTAAGTGGAATAAAGAAATGGACGACTACTGCCTTGGCGATGTGGACGTCAACACCAGACTGTGGTCTCATTGCCTTCAGCAACGTTTCCCACAAGACCCGATAGAGTTTGAGCACGCCACGCATGCATTAGCAATTCAGATTGGTAACAACGGATTTCCGTTGAACATTCCTGAAGCTGAAAAGCTTGCAAAAGATATTGAAGGCAAAGCTGTTATCTTGGCTGACGAAGCTAAAGAACATTTTGGCTCATGGTTCTCACCGAAGAAAAAACGTATCACAAAGATGCTATGGGACGACCCCGAAGGTGCTAATAGAAAAAAAGAGTATGCACAGATACACCCTGAATTTGGTGAATACAAATCTCGCTCTGTATGGGGTCACGTCGAATTAGCCAAATCCGATTGTGCCTTCAAATCAACTTACAAGGTATCAAAGAAAAAAGCAGAAGATGGTTCAACCTATACCGTCAAACAAATCAACTACGACAGATTTGGTGATGCACCGGTATGCAAGCTGAAGGTGAAAGACTTTAATCCAACGTCACGTGAAATGATTATCGATCGCTTCACAACTGTTTATGATTGGGAGCCTATCGACTTCACAGAAAACGGACGCCCGTCGGTCAACGATAACGTTCTACACGGTCTGTCTGGTAAAATACCAATGGCTACCGAACTGGCGGAAGTATTCTATCTGAATAAACGCCTTGGACAGATTGCCACAGGTAAGAATGCTTGGCTCAAGCTTGTAAAACCAGATGGCATGATACACCACCGCCTTAATACTGGTGGCACTGTATCTGGCAGGTGTGCTCACTCGTCACCAAACATTGCGCAGGTACCAAAGGTGCATATCGCTGCGGTGTTGCTTGAGGATGGGTCTATCAATCCAAAATTCCTCAAATCAACCGGTGAACCAGACTCTCATATATTTGACAAAGTGAATGGTGGTTATCTGAAGTTTGCACCGGTCAAGGGTCGCGCAGGTGATCATGGTTGGGATTGTCGTAATCTATTCTATGTTCCAGAAGGATGGCGCCTTGTAGGCTGTGATCTATCAGGTATTGAATTACGCTGTCTTGCCAACCTTGCCAAGCCTTACGATAATGGGTTCTTGATCAAAGAAGTGATGGAAGGTGACATTCACACAACCAATATGAACGCTGCTGGATTACAATCTCGCGATCAGGCAAAGACGTTTATTTATGCGTTGATTTATGGTGCGGGTGATGTTAAGATCGGTTCAATTGTTGCTCCATTGGTTAGCGTCGAAGAGCAGCGTAGTATTGGTAAAGACTTGAAGGCAATGTTCTTTAGGAAACTTCCGGGTCTGGCTCAAGCGGTTAAGGAAATTCAGAAACAAGCTTCCAAGAAATGGTTGCCGGGTCTTGATGGACGTAGACTACCAGTTCGTGCGAAGCACTCTGCTTTGAACCTGCGCTTACAATCGGATGGTGCTGTACTTGCGAAGCGCTGGATGCTATTAACTGATGATGCCTTCCTTGACGAAGGTCTCACACACGGATGGGATGGTGACTATGGTATCTTAGCTTTTGTCCACGACGAATTACAGGTTGCAGTTCGCGAAGAACTTACGCAGTTTGCAAAAGATAGCATGATCAACGCAGCACGCCTGTCAGGAGAATATTACAACTTTAACATGCCTGTAGATGCCGAAGCAAAAGATGGCATGACGTGGGCACAAACACACTAATTGATTTACAGATACACAACACTAATATAAGAGAGACTTACATTGGATAACAAACCAAACACTTTTGGAAACGTCGCATTGGCTATTATTTTTCTGACATTCATTGTTGGTGTAGTTGACGCCTTTTTCGATATTGTGCCCGGCATTGACTCTATCGTCTTTACCGGACCATTTTTTGCCGTGCTTTTCATTACAATCATGATGCGCACGCTCCGTAAGGTGATCATCGATGCACTTGTCGAATCTCACAAAATAAACATGCAATATGACTTCGACGTTATGGACGCTCAAACCGAACCCACAGCTAAAGACATATTCAATTATGAAGGGATAAAAACTAATGGGTAAGGCCATACTTGTATTTGATACAGAGACCACCGGCGCACAGGTGTTTGATGATTTCTCGCGACCTCAATCAAAGCCTATGCAATTCTTTGGAGCGATTTACACACCACCGGATGATTTGTCACAGTGGTTCGAACGCACAGATCGGGAACTCTTGATCTTGAATACAATGAAACCGATTGTTGAAGTGAACATTCGTATTCAGGTGGGTGATGAAGTAAAGGTCGAGGAAGCTGCAGTTGCAATTCATGGTATTTCACGTGACGAAGCAAACCGATATGGTATTTCAGAAGACAATGCCGCCCACCTGATAAGTGATTTGCTTGACATTGCTGATGTAGCTGTGGCACACAACATTGATTTCGATCGCAGGATTATCAATCACTTCTTGTATGATGTTAAAAGTGTGGAATTTCCATCTGCGTCCTTGTCACGCGGAGCGTTTGATGATATAGAGCAATTCTGTACCATGAAGACCATGACCAACGTGTGTAAAATCCCCGGTCGAAATGGTGGTTACAAATGGCCTAAGCTCATTGAAGCTTATCGTCATTTCTTCGGAAGAGACTTTGAAGGTGATGCGCATGATGCACGCGCAGACTCGATTGCATGTGCTCAACTGTATTTTGCCTATGAATATTTTCGTCAACTCAACATGATAAAATAGGAGACCCTATGCCAAAACTTGAAATTGAGAATAAGGTGAATGTGAAAACACCTCACATTGAAATGGTGTGCCAAAAGATCATTGATCAAGCACAGACACACCTCATGAGCGTATCGCAATCCATCAACATGGATGCAATGAAACGTGCTTACAATGCCGGTTACGAAGTCGGACGAATTGAAGGCTTCGACAAAGGCTTGGATGCTCAAATAAAAGAGGACGAAACTGTTGATTGATTTCAAACAAATATTCGACAACTATCAAGCGACCCGTCAAAAGACTTGGGAGTTTGACCGCAAGTTGACTGTTGGTGCGTCGGAAGCATTTGCTTGCATTCGCAAGACAGGCTTTTCCAAACGTGCAGAAGAGTTTGGTTACGAAGAAGACCCCGGACACACAGACAATTGGGGCGCTGCCGAGCGTGGTAACTTGATCGAAGATCACTGGGTTGTACCAGCTATGAACCAAGAGCTACCGGATGGCGTTGGATATCTCTATGCCGGTGAAGATCAAAAGACATTCGTGTCTGGATTGAATTCAGCAACACCTGATGGGCTGGTGTGCGATGTACCGAATGATTGCTTGAAGCTGTATGGCATCGATGATATTGAAAGCGATTGCTTCCTTCTTGAAATCAAGTCGGTTGACCCGCGCATCAACCTCACGACTGAAAAAGAAATACACCATGGGCAGACACAAATTCAGCTTGCACTCATTCGTGAGTTGACCGAATTCAAACCTATGTATGGTGTTATCCTTTACATCGATGCATCATTTCTTGATGATATCAATGTATTCCCGATAAAGTATAACAAGAATGCGATGAACGCCGCAAAGATGCGAGCGAACAAAGTATACAACGCTGAATCTTTAGAAGAGCTGGAACCAGAAGGAAAGAACTCTGGTGAGTGCAAATTCTGTAGCTTCACACATGCTTGCGCCAAGGTTAGCAAGAAGCTATCCCTACCGGAAGCAATTCTGAAATCGATCAGTCAATTCTTGACGCCATTTATGACCTAGTTGTTCAAGAGCGTGAAGCTGATGAACATGAGAAAGGTTGGAAAGAGGACAAGGACAGACTGCGTGCTAACATCAAACAGATGATGGCAGACGTTGAGACCAAACTGGTATCTGACGAACGTTATACCGTTCGATGGACGTTCCAAGCTGGTCGCAAAACATTAGACAAACCGGCTTTGGAACAATCCGGTGTTGATCTTTCAAAATTTGAGACACAAGGTGCAGGTTTTGAGAAAATGACAATAAAACTTGTTGACAAGTAATTTATTGTCGTGTACCGTTCCAAATGAAAACGTCCTGTTGTCACCCGACAGCTTGACATAACACTTAAACACAGGAGACTTATTCCATGAGTAATGCTTTAACAGTTGGTGGACGTCCATCAATTATCGACCAGATCAATTCGGGCTTGAACCCGTTTGAAGATTTGGAGAAAGGTGGCGGCGATTTCTTTGGCGACTACCTTAAAATCAACGGCAACACCGGTGAAATTTCATACGGCAAAGACGGTACTGAATTGGACCCCGGATTTGAAGTTCTTGTTGATGTTGAATCCATCCGCTACGGTTGGCAGTGCTGGAAAGATAGCGAACCTATCGACGAGCGCACTGACTTCTTGATTGGTGGTGACCACGTTGCTGAAGGTGAACTACCTGATCACGGTCCTTATACAGACGAGCAAGACGGTTGGCGTGAGCTATACACGTTGCGCATGGTTCTGATGGGGGAAACACCTGCTGAAGACATTAAGCTGACGTATAACATTGCGTCCGGCGGTGGCAAGAATGCTCTGCGTAAGCTCATCAAAGCTTATATGAAGCAGGTTGTCATGAATGTTGGCGATGATGGTCAAGCGATGATACCAATCGTTGAAATCGATTTGGGTTCATTCATCCCTGCTGTGAAAAAACACGGTAAGAAGTATTTCCCTATCTTTACTCTCAAAGGTTGGGAAGAGCGCAGCGTAGCTATGGAAGCTTTCTCTGACGATGCTGAAGCTGGTGGTTCCGACGACTATGACGATGAACCGGCACAGAAACAGATTGCAGCTAAACCTGCAAAGAAGGCTGAGGCTAAGACAACACCTAAGCGCGCGCCGGAGCCTGAAATCGAAGAAGTTGAGGACGTCGAAGATGAAAACGACGAAGGCAACTATGACGACGGTGAAGCAGAAGTCGAAGAAAAGACGCGCAAAGCTGCTCCAAAACCACGTGGTCGTGGCGAACGGGCATCAAGCGAAGCTGAAGACGACGATGCCGCTGAAGAAGCTGCACCAGCTCCACGTGGTCGCGGTCGAGGGCGTGGACGCTAAGTCCATCCTCTAAAACCTGTCCGCTGTTCCCGAACGGCGGACAGGTTCTTTTACAATCAAAAAAACAGGAGACTTTTAAAATGGACTTAACCCCGTTACAGGAGAGGTGTATCCGCGAAGCTGCAAGCTGGTATGGAGACACACAAGGAAACATTGGAGCGCCTGTGTTCTATCTTGCGGGGTACGCTGGTTCAGGTAAGTCAACTGTGCTGCCATATCTCATTGAGAAGATGGGGTTGAATGCTAGCGATGTGGCTTTTTGCGCACCGACAGGCAAGGCTGCAAAAGTTATGACAACAAAATTACGTGAGGTTTATGGTGAGATTGATCGAGCCAAAACAATTCATTCCACCATCTACGTGCCCGGCTCTCAAAAAGTCGATATACTTGAAAAGCGTATTGAACACACCACGCACAAGTTGGCAGAGCTTCAAAGTAAAAGCGATGAATGGAATACACTTAATAACGAACTCAAAAGCCTTGAAGCTGAACTTGATGCTGCATACAAGACCAAAGGTGAAATGGTATTCCATTTGAACCCTGATGCTGAAGTAGCACAGAAAAAGCTAATCGTAGTTGATGAAGCTTCTATGGTAGGTTCATCGCTGGCAGAAGACCTTAAGTGGTTCAATATCCCTATCCTAGCGATGGGTGACCCGCTACAGCTCCCGCCTGTTAAGGACAAGCATGGTTTGACCATTGGTAAACCAGACTTCTTCTTGGATGAAATTCACAGACAAGCTTTGGACAATCCTATTATCTGGCTGTCTCAACAAATACGCAAGGGCATAAATATTCAACATGGTTCACATGGCGGTCTTGTGCACATCGTTCGCCCGAAGGATGATGAATGGACAGTAAACATGGATTACAATGCGCAAGTGCTGGTGGGTACTCATAAAACACGATACCGCACTATAAAGAAAATACGTGACGCCATGGGATACAAAGGTATTAATGAACCACAAAAAGACGAGCTGCTGATCTTTGGTAAGAATTCAAAGAATTATGCGAATATGGTGAACGGCACTTTTGCTTGGGTGACAAAAGACGTTGAACCTTTTAAAGAAGGGGTCAATAACTGTATGGTGCATGTGGAAGATCAAGATACAGGTATCAAGTGTGCTGCACTGGCAGCCCAAAGCATATTCGAAGATCATTTCATCACACATGAGCGTAGTCAACGTGACCAAGCTAAAGCCTACTATGGGCTGCGGGATTATGAGCATCTTGATTTTGGTTATGCGATCACCGGGCACAAGTCGCAAGGCTCACAATGGGATAACGTTATCGTCCATGACGAAAGTGGTGTATTTCAACGCGATGCAGACAAATGGTTATATACATGCGTCACCAGAGCTGCTAATGAATTAATACTGGTTATGCGTTAATCAATCGAGACAGAAACTGAAATAGAAAGGAAATTTAATGAGCGACGAACGGACAGAATTATCAAAGCGTATGCGGCAATATACAGGACCAGAAGCAAATGAACTTGTAGAATTGGCAGACAAGTTTGATGCCGCCACAAAGGGGTTTTTTTCAGAACCTCAAACGCACACTGTCCAACAATTTCTTGGCAGCTATGCCAAGGCAAAACGTAGGTGGTCGGAACTGTCCGGCGAACCTCTAATATAAAGGAGAATTGAAATGAACCAGTCAGAATTGCAAATTGCGACAGAGGAAAAAGAATTGGCGTTAGCCAGTTTGCTTTCCGCGACACGCGAGTGCGGACTTTTCGAGGCGCTCGAAGCGGTAAGGAATACTCATATGAAAAGCCCTGCGACAAACGCAGATGAAGAAGGCTATGCGCGTGGGGTTGCGTCTTCAATTGAGGCAATCAAGAAACTTTTAATTTAAGGGAAGATCGATGGGTTGGCTAACTCCAAAATGCCCAAGGTGCAATTCACCGCTGCAAGCAACTGGATACTGTGCGCCTTATCCGTCACATCGCTGTAAAACTTGTATCAATAATGCGGCGGCGAAGATGGAAAACGAAAGCCTGGAAAAGCGGATTTCCGCACTCGAAAACGAACGCAAATAAAAGGAATTTATGATGCACAGCCAATGGCAGATTGACCAAGCAAAGAAATGCCCTTGTCATGGGTATGATGATTTTTGCCCATGTCAAAATATTGATGACAGCGACCCCACCGAAGATGAAGCGTTGCCGTTGGTAACATCATGGGTTCACCAACTTTTGAGTGACTATGACGTAAGTTTAGAAACTATCAAAGGTGACGTGGAATTAGACCAATCAATCCGCGATTTAATCAAGACAATTAGAAACAAACATTAGGGATACTCAATGCGTAAGATAGTTGCACTCACAGGGCATAAGGGGTCAGGTAAAGACACTGCCGCCTTGTACTTTATGAGCCGAGGCTTTACCAACGAGAAGTTCGCCGGCGCCTTGAAAGATATGATTGCTACCTTGATTAAATATCAAGGAGGTTCCACTCGACTTATTGCGGACATGATTGAAGGTCATTTGAAAGAGGTGCCTTCAAACCTTTATCTTGGTGGCAAATCACCACGTGAAGCAATGATATTGCTTGGCACTGAATGGGCACGTGACCTGATCAATGAAGAGTTGTGGGTGAATACGTTAGTAAACCGCGTGCAAGCTACCTCTGACTACGTTGTCATAACAGATTGCCGTTTCGATAACGAAGAGAAGGCAATCAGAGACTTGGGTGGTAAGATTATTCGTATCGTGCGTCCGGACAATGCATCAAATGTATTCCAAGATCATCCGTCTGAAGCATACATTCCTAAAATGAATGTTGATTTGGAAATCGTAAACGATGGCACCATCGAAGCCTTGCATGAGGCTGTTGGTAACGCAATGGTGGAGCTGTATAAATGAGTTTCTCTGCTAAAGTAATTGCGCATTCATCCTCTGAAGATTGTCCTGATCTGATCACTATGGAAGTGTCCTATCCACGGTTTATCCATTCTGAAGTAATGACGCACCGTGAATTTTCACGCAATGCATCGTCGTCACGCGCTATCCCCGTCGCCCGTATGTTGAAAAACATATTGTCGGACCCCGCCGGACCGGTGCATTGGGGCACCAACATGCCCGGCATGCAAGCACTGTATGAATTGTCAGGCGTGCGCCTGTTGATTGCTAAGGGTTTGTGGCAGCTTGGTTGTTATACCAGTGTTGGTATCGCTTGGGCAATGATGAAAGCGGGTGCTCACAAACAGATCGCTAACCGCATCACTGAACCCTACGCTCATATCAAGGTTTTGATCACTTCAAGTAATTGGTCAAATTTCTTCCACCTGCGTGCACACCAAGATGCGCAGCCGGAAATTCATGAGCTTGCAATACTCATTCGTGAAGCGATCAAAGATAGCACACCTACACCTATGGAAGAAGGTGAGTGGCATCTACCTTATGTTTCCCGTGGTGAACAAAAGGCGTGCGCCTATCAGCTTATTGAGCAAGGCTACGCACAGGAAGAAATCGATCAATACTTGCTCAAAATGTCAACGGCAAGATGCGCACGTGTTTCTTACGACGACTTCGATGGTAAACCATCAAACATGACAAATGATGTAAAATTGTTTGACAAGCTGGTCGGTTCAGAACCTTTACATGCATCACCGACCGAGCACCAAGCCACACCAGACCCTCATACCGACAATCGTGAAGCATGGGGTAACTTCAAAGGGTGGCGACAGTATCGCAAATCTTTCTTGAACGAGGCAATAAAGGACCCTGAAGCATGGAAGCAATAATTAGCCTTAAAGACGTCGCAATGGAAGACGGTAACGTTGGCGTTGAAATGACTGTAAAAATGTCAGGCGAAGAACCAAAGGAAAATACATTCCTGAAGGATTCACCTACAGCCGCCTTCACTATTGCTATTCATCAACTGCATTCTTCAGGTGATTATCTTGATATTGCAGCCCAATTACTCTTACAATTACAGGATACTGATAAAGATGAAAATCAATAAAAAAACAACACAGACGCCTGATAAAGCAGAGCTTGAGTTATTACGTCTCGACCATACTCGCGAGCAAATTGCAAACAAGTATGGCGTGTCAGTCAGTCAGGTGAAGCGATGGATAAGCTCACTGGGTGTGAAGAAAAAGATTAGCAGAAGCAACCGACGTAACAAACCAAAACTTGTCAAGGTGAAAGAGCCGAACTATGACTCTGGTCTATCCATGATGGAAAAGGCAAAACTAAGACTTGGCGAACGGCTCAAAGAGAAAAACGGAACATATCTATTAGACGGGCGCCCGACAAAGGTTGACCTCATAGTCAAAGAAGCTGGATTGTCAAGGTCCACCTAGTCAAATAAACACGGATGGACGCAAGTATTTTTGTTGACCATCCGTGTTTAAAAATGCTAAAATGGGGGTTCGGCATTTTCCAAGCCATCTTATACCATACAAAACCGGGTATGTTTTCATACCACGGATAACATCTTTTATATTTATTTTTGAGGAGTCTAACCTAAAATGTCTGTGACCTACAACGACTATCCTACTCAAAGCGTTCGTGCCCAACTTGTAGAACGACGCACTTATCTGCGTCCTCTTGACAAGCATGGCAAGACGTTCGAAACACCAGAACAATCATGGCTACGTGTTATCGATCACCAGCGTTGGTTGTGGGAGAGAGCGCAACACGGTCAACCACTAGACAAAGAACAAGAAGATGAATTGGACGAACTGTACGGGTTGTTTATCAATCGCAAGGTAACAGTATCAGGACGCACGCGCTGGCTTGGCGGTACCGCTATTGCTCAGACACGTGAAGCCTCACAGTTTAATTGTTCATTTCTTCGCGTGCGCACAGTCCATGACATTGTGGATACGATCTGGCTTTTACTACAAGGCTGTGGCGTTGGTTTCTTACCTGAAGTTGGTGTTCTTAATGGTTTCGCTCAAGCGATCGACGACGTTGTTATTCATCGTTCTGAAAAGGTGATTACATACGACGATGAAGGTAATCCTATTTCCGACCCGGCGCTAAAGGGTGCACCAAACAACTACGAAACATACAATGCGGCAACACAAGAATGGTATATCCGTTTGGGTGATAGTGCTGAAGCATGGGCAAAGTTCTTTGGCAAGATCATGGCAATGAAAAAGCCTGTAAAGAAGCTTGAAATTGATTTCCGTGAAGTACGCCCGGCTGGCTATCGCTTGTCAGGATATGGTTGGATTTCTTCAGGCGATGAACAGATTGCTGAAGCGGTAATTGGCATTATTGAGATTATGAACAAGGGTGCCGGGCGTTTGCTCACCAGCGAGGAAATTCATGAAATTGCGAACTACCTTGGCACTATCTTATCATCACGTCGTTCTGCCGAGATTGGTCTTTATATGTTTGGTGGTCCAGAGTGGCGTAACATTGCTACGATGAAGAAAGACTACTATTTCCATCATGCCCTTGAAGACGCGTCGGTTTATGCAAACGCTACGGATGATCAGTCGATTGGTGTGATGAAAGAAGGCACAAGTGAATGTGCATGGGGTGATGCTGTGAATGGTCGTATCCCGTTCCAACGTGGATGGGTTGACGAGAAACTTGTTAAAAAGAAGAACGATCACAAGTCAATGTCCAACAATTCATTGTTGTTCTTTCACAAGCCTGAACGTGATGAATTGGTGGAAATATTCAATCTGATGATGGATGCAGGTGGTTCTGACCCCGGTTTTATCAATGCGGTTGAAGCGCTTCGCCGGGCACCATATTTCAAAGGTGTAAACCCTTGTGGTGAAATCCTTCTTGGTGACCAAAGCTTTTGTAACCTTGTTGAGACAATCGTATGTCGCTTCAATGGTGACGAAGCAGCCCTACACCGCGCTCACTACCTTGTTGCACGTGCAAACTATCGCCAAACCTGCGTCAACCTTGATGATGGTGTACTACAGCGCTCTTGGCACGAACTGAATGAGTTCCTGCGCTTGTGTGGTGTTGGTGTGACAGGCGTTATTGGTTGGGAAGGGTGTGATGATAAAATGATGCAGTCTCGCCTTCGTCTTGCGGCTCAAAATGGTGCGAATGGTATGGCTGACGAACTAGCACTACCACGACCACAACTTGTCACAACTGTTAAGCCTTCCGGCACACAATCAAAGACTGCTGGATTGATTGGTGACGAAGTTGGTGAAGGCGTGCACAAGCCTTTGGGTCGTTACATTTTCAACAACATCATGTTCCCTAAAGACGACCCTGCGTGCCGTGCTTTGGATAATGCAGGATATCATTCTATCCCACACCCAAAGGACAAGAACGCTCGCATCTATCGCTTTCCTGTCGAATATAACAATATCAAATTTGATACAGTTGTAAAAACAGTGCAGGGTAAAGAGGTCGAAGTCGAGGTCAATCTGGAAACAGCTATTGATCAGTTGAACCGCTATAAAATGTGGATGGAAAACTATGTCGATCATAACTGTTCGATCACAGTTTCTTATTCACCTGACGAGGTTCCTGCGATCATCGATTGGCTCATGAACAACTGGGAAATCTATGTAGGTGTTTCATTCTTGTATCGCAATGACCCTACAAAGACTGCTGAAGATTTAGGACACCCTTACCTTCCACAGGAAGTTGTCGATAAAGACACGTTCCATGATTACGCAGACTATCTAATGCCTGTTGACTTGAATGGCACTGATATAGAAGGATTGCTTGATACAGGGGAATGTGCGACAGGTGCCTGTCCAGTACGATAGAAAAGAAAAAGCCCGGTTTGACCGGGCTTTTTTATTACCTATATTCCAGTGGAACCAAAACCACCATCAGATCGATCTGTATCATCCAAGGACTTGACAGGAATGACGTTTGCTTCGCCGTAGGGTGTAAGGATAAGCTGCGCAACACGATCATTAGCATAAAACTCGACAGCCATTTTACCGTGGTTTTGCAAAACGACAATAACCTCACCACGATAATCTTCGTCGATCACACCAGCTAAAACATCGATACCATGTTTAGCCGCAAGCCCCGAGCGTGGAGCTATGCGACCGTAATAACCTCTTGGTATTGATATGCGTAGCCCTGTTTGGATAAATCTTCGCTCCCCCGGATGAATAGAGCAACTTGGGAACCTTTCACCATTCGGTGTGGTTGAAGAGGTAACCATTGTCAGATCATAACCAGCCGAAAGAGGTGAGCCGCGCTTTGGTAATTCAGCTTGTTCGTTTATCTTTTCAACTTTCAAATCGATAGGATAATTTGTTGTTGGAGCTTCTTCTTTCACAAACAACTTATACACTTCTTCGTATCCCCCAACCAGCGCACCGTCTGGCAATGAGATAATGATGGGAAAGCTGAAATGGACAAACCTGTCTGCCAGTTTAGCCCGTTCATATTCGTCGTTGATGTGTTTTACTTCATGTGGAATATCCAAAGACTTAAGCAGCCGGGCAGCTTTTACACACCAAGGGCAATTGGGCTTTGAATAAATTCGATAAGATGTAATGGACATTCGGGTCTCCTAATTCAATATTGTTGGGTCGGGTTCAGTATCTTTAAGCATTTGCATGAACATATCACGCAAATTCTCGTCATGCCATTGATAGGCTTCCGCAAAAGCTTTCATACGACTGTGTGCGATCTTGTCTTGCCTTTCAACGTAATCTGGATGCATTACAGTAGTGATAGCAGACGCCTCATAACCACTCACACCATCCTCATTGATAGCTGGAACCATTGTGATATCAATAGCCCCACTTTTTATAAGATAATCACCAAGACCAACAGAAAGTTTGGTCTTATAATATTGGATAGTGTCTTTCAGTTTTGCCGGGGTTTCTTGTTCTGGAATAAAGGTAGTTGTCCAGTACGTATGCATTATCGTCGGGTTTTCATCAGCGTCGTCAGACATAAATTCTCCTTTCGTTTGTGTAATTTTTTACACTCACACAAATTCGGATTATTGTCAACTAGCTGACTTGGCTTTTGCCTTTGCTTCAGCTTCGCGCTTTTTGTTGAACGCATCAATCTGAACAATGTAAGCTTGAAGCGCTTTCTTGACAGCGGCAAGGTCTTTCTTACAATCGTCAGTAGTTGCTTCCAAGCGCAGCAAATAAACCGCGACGTCCCTTTGGGTAAAAGGAGCTACCAGCTTTTTTGGCTTAGCCTTACAGGTGAGCAAGGATGCATCGATCTTTGGCGATATCACAACTTGCTGTGTGATAATTCGAATGTCAGTCGTTTGACACCCGGTCAGTAACAACACGCTCAAGAACAGGGGCAACAGGACCATCATCTTCATCTTTAGCATCTAAAATATCCTTCAATAGTTTTTCATATTCAGCTCGATCAGCTTCAGCTTCGGCTTCTCGTTTCAAGGCAAACTCTCGTCCGTTTTCAGCTAAGGTGAGTTTGAATTGAACACCTGTCAATTCATCTTCCAAGGAAGAAATCTCTAGCTGATCAGCTATCGCCGCCTTCTCCAAATTTGCAACCTTTGTTTCAAGCTTTGCTGATGTGTATTTTTCAAACGCCAGTAAACCTAGCAAGATCGAAATGATCACCCCAGCGCCTATCAGAAAGTATTTGCTTATTCCAAACATAGCTTATCCTTTTGTGTCTTCGTCATGTTGATAGTATTGTTCTTGACGATGGTATGCTGGCTCCTGAAACGGTTTATCCTGCGGGTTGTCATAATCATAACGCGGATTGTACCGCTTTCGCTCGCCCATATTTTCGACGCCTTTACCAATTCTTGTCAGGACTTCTGATCTATCGATCGTTGTCGTAAACAAGTAAGAAATGACGATTAATTCCACTATGCCAAGCGCCCCCTGTACGAATAGTTCAGGCAACCTGCCTTCCATAGTCAACGTGGTGTACGCGGCTAGTCCAGTGAAAAGAATCGTCCCACCAAAAACAAAGATCGATCTGCGAGTTCTGTTTGGTGAATTTGGTTTTAAATCATCCGGTTCTTTATTCCGGTCTTTGGGTGTAATAGCCATGTATCCATCCCTCCTTTTCGGAGTCAATCAGGATATATAACCAATCACCTTGGCGATCAAGCACAGTAACACAGTCACCCCGATGTAACTTATCTATCACCGCGTAGTTTGTACCCGGACCACCTCGCACATTAAGCGATCTTGTTGTGACCTTTGTGGTGTAACTTTCGTCTTGGTCAATTTCACCTTCGCTAAGCATTTGCTTGTAACGTTCCATAGGGAAAGCAGGACCGGGGTCAGTCTTCCACCCACGCGTGTCAATCTCTTCGTGTGTTACAATATGTTTAATTCCATATGTGTGCTGTAATGCCCGGACAATTTCATCGTTTGCTTTGATTTGAGCCTCTGTATAAGAAGGCCAATAGAGCATACCAGAGCCAACGCGAGGGTGAGCCTGTGCAACGAAGTATTCCGGGTCATAACCCCTCTCACGGAGCTGCGCTGATGAATATTCAGACGTTCCATTCCAATGTAACCACTTGTCCTGACCAATCAGGCGAATATAACCAATGCTTACATTCTCAATACCGATTGCATGGTTATTGAGATTTTTGTATCCAGCATAAGACGACGGTCCTGCGTGCCACGCTTTGCGGTTGAACGGTACCATTTGTGTGATTTTACCGTCACGTCCTACAATTAGTTGAGCAGACACTTTTGAAGCTTTACTCTTGAACGTCTCGATTGCACTTTTGTCAGTCCACCCGGCAGTGTAATGCTGAACAATTATCTTTGGCGTGATGTAACCTGAAGATACGTTTGGTGAAGGGATATAATCAACACCTAAGAGCTTGTGGTTTTTAATTTGTAAAGTCATTTTTTCACCTATGGAATAAAATCGTCAGGAGTTGTATATACAATAAAGTCTTTTGAAGCCATTTCGCAGTTCACATTAAGGCCAGACAAAAGTGAGAAGCGAATTAGTATTTCAATATCTCTTGTCAGTGGTGGTATTTGAACCGAATGGTATTTGATAACAGCATTATCTGCTGCGGTGTTAAGCCGGGCACCATCATGCGCACTGATTTCTGTACCACCAGCGTTTTTAAATGATATCTCTGCATTGGCTTTATCGGTGTCGTCAAAATCTTTCATAGGTGCATACGTCCATTGTATGAAAGCTCGCCCGGCGTCTATTTCTGTGGAATAACCTGATACATCGATGGTTTGTTTAGCGTTACCAGAAACACCAGTTGTACCGCCTTGAAAATAGTAGGTGTTAGAAAACGGTACGGTTCCTTGATAGAAACCAGAGACAGTATCTTCACAGGTTACATAAGCGACGTTGTTTAGTGTCCACCCTGTCGTGTCACCTGTCTGCATGTTTACGTTTGTACCAAGCGCGCCACTATTAACAAGGTTGCCATACCGAGCGAATAGCGGGTTCATCAGCATGTTGAATTCTGCTGTAGCCCAATCGTCTGAAACATAATCAAGACGAAGCCAGCTATAACCCATTTCACCATTTAGATATTGGGATGCAGAAGAGCCTCCCACAACAAAGGTATTCAAACTCTGTCCAGACATGCTGGTGATTGTTGTATCAACCGCCATATTGCTTTGATCACCAGAAACGATAAGCTTACGTTCGGTCGTTCCGTTATATTTTACAACACCTCTAATCCATTCGTCTGATTCAGGGTCAATGTTGTTTCCTGTTGGATACACCCAACTGTTTGCAACATCAAACAAGCCACATTGATCACCATTATCCACAACAAAAGTTGCTTGTTCTGTGAAGCCGGAAGATTGTCCATAGGAACCAAATGCGTCTTGCGTCGTATCTTGCGTCGTACCTGCAACACCATAAGAGAATACACCTGAAGAGGTAGAAACGTCTGCAACAGAAAATGTAACATTACCTGCCCCGGTGTTGTCGTGTGAATATTTTGAACCAGCTAGGTTTTTATCAGCGGTAGTTGCACCGACGGTCTGTGCAGTTTGTGTGCCAGAAGTTGTTCCTGTCGTACCATCACAACGGTTTGTAAATGTGCTACCGTCTGGAATATACACGCACTCATAATCACTCCAAACAGCATATTGCCCATTGGCATCACCCGCCGCCGGACGCGTACTAACACCATCAGCCTTCAAAGTAATGATTGTAGTCGCCGCTGCAGAAAGAGTTGGAACCTTGACCCAAATGTGACCGTTGAAGTTGGTTCCGTCGAAGTAAATTAAATCAGTTGGTATTTCTGTACCGCCGGCGCCTTCAGTCGTACCAACCCAAGCGCGGACGTCTAAACCAGCGTTTGTCTCGTTCCAAAAAGATGTAGGAAGCTGCCCGAGTTCGATGCGCACAGGAAAGTCTGTCAGGTCAGAATCTGTCATGCCGGCAGGGATTATCAGGTCCCAAAAACCAGAAGCACCACCCCCATAACTAGGACCGCCACCACCGACACCCGCAATCAACGCGCTAGCCGATACATTGTTTCTAAGGGTCATTCTAGGACGCATATTTTAAGCCTTAGTTAGTAAATTAATGAAGTCGAATGCACCAGCACTGTTACTGTTTGTACCATCAACACGCTGACTTAAGACTTCCAAACGAATAGTACGTGTATTAGCTGGCACAGGTAAGCCTATCAGGTATTCAATCCAGTTGTCAGCCGCAGGGTAACCGTTACCACTACCACCTCGCCACAATTCTGAAGCCGCGCCGTTGAGGAACTTGACAGACAATTGAGCACTATCAAGATCAGCAAAGTCTTTAGAAACAGAACCAAGAAATTCAATAAAACATTTACCTGCATCTATGTCTGTAGAATAAGCTGATACGTCAATATTCTGACGGGCATATCCTTCGATCGTATTTGTTGCTTCGAAGTAATAGTTTCCATAAGGAGCGTTCGGAATACGATTGACTGCAATGTCCGCCAATATCATATTACTTAATGTCCAGCCAGTGCTAGTGCCGCCTGAAACGTCAATGTTTGAACCGATAGATACAGTAGTCAATCCATCATACTCTGCAAAGTATGGATTTTTCAACATACGATGTTCAGCGACTTGCCATGCGTCTTCCATATACTCGTAACGAATATAAGAAAAACCAAGGTATCCATCATTGTTTGATGAAGCCCCAACGTTAATTACACCGCCGGGTATAAATCTATTATATCCTGTAGCTGTCAAATCAGTGGGGGTCGCGTTATGTGATCTATTAGAGAAATCACCATCGATCATACCATATTGATCACCACCAGCACCACTATCTCTATGCTTCACGGAATAGATATGCATGTCTGTCGTGATTGGATTGACTTGTTGTGATGGATAAGTCCAACTGTCGTCAGTCTGAAACACACCAAGTTGATTTCCGTTGTCAATGATCTGCATAATAAAAGTGGTGTTATCAGATTTGCCAAAAAACATAACAGCAGCTTGAGATGTGGTATCTTCAAGCAGTGTTGTTAACATGGTGAATGCACCATCTGTCGAGTTTGAAATGGTTGGCACACTCCACATTAATCTACCAGAACCATCGTTGTTCTTTACAAAATTAGAGCCAGACGCTTGAAGACCATATCTACCGGTAACACCGGACACTTCATCTACAGTGAATGAACCTGTCAAAAACGCAATGTTGCCATTACACCTGTTTAGCTGAATGCTCTGATTTGGAATATACACACACTTATAATCGGCCCAAACGGCATACATTCCGTAAGTGGCACCCGACGCCGGACGCGTGCTAACACCATCGGCTGATAAAACAATAGTGGTGTCAGTGGCGGTCGCCAGCGTAGGGACTTTCACCCATAGTGTCCCTCTTTTGTTAACCATATCAATCTCAACCAAGTCGGTTGGGATTTCAGAACCAGATACTGTCGCACGGACGTCCAAACCATCGTTTGTGAATGTCCAAAAACTGTCAGGCAATTGACCTAGCTCAATGCGCACAGGGAAGTTTGACAAATCGGTGCTTGTCTCACCTGATGCTATGACCATATTCCACGCAGGTAGACGACCGCCCACGTGATCGCCAACAGTTATACCAAAACTAGCAACACCATTCTTTAAAGATATTTTAGATTTAGACATAGTTTATCCCTATACCGCCTCAAGGTCCCCAGTAAGGTCCCATTCATTCGTACCAACTTTTACGAGAGAAGCAGTTGAATATTGTGTGCGCAATAACAGGGTTTCAGGTGTGTTTATTGTCACACCACCGGTTGCGACTACCGTGACCTGACCTGCACCTTTTTGAAAAAGAGTGATGATGTAACCGATTGGAAAAGGCACCGTTGCGTTCAAAGGCACAGTCGCACTTATAGCTGACGCATTGTTGTGGCGAACATATTCATCACCTATCGCATAGGTGTATGATGTGCCAGTATCATCTTTTACCAAAATGTTTGGTTGCTTAACCATTACTTCAAGGGCTGTGCCGGTAGAATAGATTATCCACATACCGCCCGGTGGGACTGTTTCAACGACAGTAGAACCATTGAAGGTCAAATCAAAATCGTAAGCGCTGTTGTTCTGTATTGCAAACATGCGCTTTGTGGCTGGTAACGTAAAGGTTACCAATGCCGAGTTGTTCTCACCGATAAGAAGCCAGTTTGCTTTCCATTCGGTCGCCGTGAATGTGTACGTTGTCAATCCTGTAAGATCGACAGTCACAGTTTCTTGCGTTGCATCTTCAAGACGTTGCAAAGCATCATTCGCAGTGGTTTCTTTGTTCGACTGCGAAGTCGTTATAAATGTTATACCAAGAGCAGCAGAAGCCATAAAATCACCTATTTATTTTACGTATATTGACGTATTTTTGCGTCAAAGTCAAAGTTTTTATCCTACGGCTCTAATTAAACCGCATAATAGTTCAATGTTCCAGTTCCCGGAAAACCTCTTCCTATGTAACCAGACACTTGATAGACCACATAATGTATCGGGTCGAGTGCAGCTACACTATCAGTTGCTTTTTCAGCCGCAGTGTAAGTCACGGTTGCACTGGCTAGTTCGGTGTAAGAGCGCAAGTATGTGGTTGCATCACCGGGGTCAAATGTATCAACGTCATAGGGAGCTGCCAGTAAGAATAATTGATACTCGATAGCATCCTCAACAGTTGGAACTGTGCCAGTACCATCTTGCCATTGCCCACCAATACGTGGACGACGTGACCACGTGATAGTGGTATCACCAGCAGAGTCTGATCGTAGCACAGCCGACGGTGCCCATGGATACATTGATCGACCTTCTAAAGTCACTTCAGTTGCATAACGTACTGACAGAATATCTGGCGTCATACCAGCATATACAAGCGGCGAGCCAATGTCAGTCACTGCCCGAGCGTCGTCTTTGAAGTATTCATTAATTATGAAGAATTCTTCAGTCGCTTGGTGCTTGTCGTGCTCGCTTTCAGTCCCGCGATCGCCACGTATAAGATGCGTCAAAGTATACGTCCCGTCGGCATTATCCAACACGTCACGGAATTTGATTATCTCTTTACCAACACAAATAATATTACTCTCATTAGGCCAAAGTGTTGGGTCTATTGAAGACCATGTATACATATCAGTTACTGATTCAAAATCATAAGCTGGAATGACAATCAGTTCGGTTGTCTCGTCTGTAATATCACAGTGACCAGCCGGGTGTGCTGGCACAATAGCAGCAATACGTCCCCAAACAAGATCGTCAATAAAGTTATCATCATATTTTGTTACATTGTCAGCGCCTTGAGTAAATACAGTACCACCACGGAACCCGTCACCATAAGCACCCATACCAGTATACAGTTCTGGTTTGAACAATGATTCAGCGTCACCATCAACAGCATAAGGAATATCAAGAGCAATTGCCTTGACGCTTGGCGAATAAACCTTTGGTCTTGTAATAATGTTGCCAGCTTCGGCGCCGGTCTTAACCGCAGAATATGTGCCATTGTTATAAGAGAACCCGACAAGATCAAGTTCATAGTTCACGCCAAAGTCTGCCTGTGCAATACGTGTATTGAACACGTATCCATCATCCATCGTTACTTCAATAACGTCGGTCGGGTCAAGCGCAAGGAACTCCCATGACAATTTCATGTCATAGCTAACGCGCTCTGTCCACGCGCCATAAAGCAAGCGGTGGGCAAACGTCTTCGCTTCGTTGACAGTCATTGCCATCGGAATATTTACGTCAAGCTTGTTACGCGTGTTTGCTGTCTTTACAGGCTTCTTAGGGCGCGAGACATATGTCGAATTTGTTTCATAATCATTCTTTGGGTCGATAAACGTAAAGTCAACTTTGTATGGCAGATCAATCTCTTGCAAGCGTGTCTCTTTCAAGACTTCGTAACCGCCGCCAACCTCTTCGACAACGCCAAGTTTGTCTTGGACAATTGACCAATCAGGAACCAGTGGCACATCTTTTTGACGTGACACGAATTTGATTTTGTAGTCGCTTTCAATAACGTCAAAGAAATATAGATCGCTCAATTGATCAATTACTGACCGGGCTTCAACCGGGCTTTCAAGAATGTAACCAGCTATTTCATCGTTTGCAACATCAGTCACATCAATCTGTGAACGCTCAAAACCGATACGCTCGCAAATGTCATACAGGATACCATGAAGATCAGCAGGAAAGCGTTGCTTGCGATCAACGTAAAGCATTGATAAATCTGTATACACAGAACCTTCAACATTCGTGATGATACCACCTTCAAGAGAATAGTATGTCTGAAATCCTGATTGCGGTGGGGCACCGGATGGATAGTTGAATCTGGTTACGTCCTCTTGTGCGAAATCAATGTTGTAAACATCATCTGCAAACATGAAAGAGAAAATGTTACCACTAACCGCTGGTGGAAATTCACAGTCAGCAACCGCAGATGAACTACTTGAAACTCTCGCACGCCAGACGAACCTGCCTGACTCTTTGTCGAGCTTGACAGCAAATGTACCTTCCATTTCTTCCGCCGGGCCTTCGACTGTTTCGATAATACCATAGCAGTTTGCTCCGGTAACTTCAAAAACACTGACACTTGTAATGGTGGACTCACCTAAGTCATAACGCAGCTCACGCTCATAAAATAAATCATAATCAGACTGCGCCGGATTGAGGTCCGTACCAACGCCAAGCCCTGTCATATAGAACGAGACTTCATCGTCAACAAATGAATATAACGAATAGCCATCGACGATCGAACTATCGGTGAGCAACAAATATTTAAACCCGTTAGGATTTTGCACTGGACTTATGAGGGCTTCAGCACCACTAAAGATCGCAGAGAAAGGACACTCGACAGCGCCTACAGCCTGATAACGCTCATTGAATATAACGATATCGGCACGTGCGTTTGTCAGCACCGTTTGCCAAAAAGGTGTACCTGTCAACAAATCCGGGTAGGTGTAATAAAGCACCTTACTTGGTTGGAACATATTGGTCAGACTTACGCCTGTGCTATTGTCTGCAGACCCCCATTTAACTAATGGGTATAGCGTCTTGCTATCATAGATTATGATTGGATTTGAGTTGTTACCCTGATTGACTTTGTATATAAGATCACCGATAGCGGACACGCCTAGAAAGGCCCCGTTATCGGCAGCGTCATGCCATTCCCAAATAGGGTTAGTAACCCCAAATCTTGTGATTTGACCGCTCTTTAATTCCGACTTGGCGATACGGCGTGTCTCTTCAAGAGTGTTAAGATCAAAGAAGCGTATTGACGAAGGACTAATATCATATGAAAGCAATTCTTTATCACGGTGGTTGATAAACCTTTTAGTACCAATTTGCACCGTAGGGTAACTTAGGTCAGGAATACCAAGACCAGCAGCAGTGTCGTCGTTCAAGAATTCTAACGGTTGAAATTGATTAGCTGTAACACCGCGACGCGTGTCAACTGACACTTCAGCAGTGATTGTAGGTGTGCGGTTACCAAAGTCTGTCACTGACAAGTGTTCAAACATCAAATAGCATAGACCTTTAAACGCAGGAACATTTTCAGTACCCTGCGTTGATACCATGAAATTATCTTTGCGTTGCTCTTCAGAGCCAGTGTAAAAACGGAACCTGAAGCGACCTGAATCACCTCCGGTTGCGCCTTTACCTTTGCCGCCTTTACCACCTTTTTTATCACTACCACCATTTTCTTGTGTAGAAAAGCCCGGACCAACAACATCATCTTCGTCGGTACCATATTTGTCGTAGATCAAATTGGAGTCAGCCCAAATCTTCAAGACCTCTTTCACTTCTCCAGTGCAAAGACCCATGGCAAAGTTGGCGAAGTATTCATAATTCTCCTGACCCTTTTTACCACCCTTTTTCTTGTCACCGCTCTTGGTCTTTTTGCCACCCTTTTTAGTGATTGTCCGTTCTTCTTCGAAGTCGGTAGCCCAAAACATATTACCTGTCACACGCATCGTGCCATAGACAAGAGGAATGCCTTTACCATAGGAAGAGGACGACACTTTCAGATCGTTAAGCTTTGTTGAATTCTTCTCTTGCTGACCGCCGCCCATCATGGAGCCAGCGATAGATGCACCCATGATGCCAAGACGTAATAGCCCTGCACCGCCTAGTCCGCCACCCGCTCCCGCAAGGCCTATAGCCATCATTGCCATTACACGACTCCTACAAAATCTCTTGCTTCAATGATGGCGTCTCGCCATTCATAAGCATCTTGTTCAACAACTTTTCTTAGCTTCATATTCGAATTAATAATTGTCAAACCATTATCACGCTTTGCGACAATACCACAATGAAAAGGAAATGCACCATCCTTCAACAGAACAATGTTGCCCGGACGCAAGGCACGCATATTTGCTTCCAAAGATTGCGTGCGAATGGTATTGAGAAACAATTTAGTGTCGTGCATTTGTCTGTATTTTTGAGGGTCACTTATTTCTTGACCAAACTCACGACCAACCAATACAAGTAGACCAACACAATCGATACCTTTGACACGATCGCGTCCACCCCACCTGAAACGGCTTCCAATATATTTGCGAGCAGCATCAACCACGTCGTCTCTGGTCATACTCCTGCAACCTTAAAGTATCTGTCATTTCCGGGCACGTCGGGTTCCCCTCTAAAGTTTATAATATTGTTGAACACCTTGCAGTTTGTTCTTGATTTATCACAACCTGCATGGACTTTAAATTTGTCTCCGATAACCATAGCATAAGGCATTGGAAGTTTAAAGGTAAAAGTTCCAGAGGCTCCAATATAATCATCTATTTCCATAGACAAGAAAGTGTTGTCACCATCTAACCACTCGAGAACGCCCCAATTGAAATAGTCGTCAGCGTAAATTCCAGCCAAGTTAGAGCAGACAAAAGTATATGTATCGGTTACAGAAGTAATTGCGTCCGACGCGGTGTAAACAGGACTGATCGCTGTCCACACCGCAGTTCCATCGGCTGTCGTGTTTCCAAGCGTAAAATCAAACACAGGTCTTGTTGTGCTACTCACTCCTGCGGTTGTTGCTTTAAACTCAACACCGCCATAGCGATCAAATTCATCGGCAGCGATGTACGCTGTTTCTTGTATTTTGAAATAAGGTGCATCGAAGTATATGTTGCTTGTTTCAGCATCAGATACACGATAGGCACCAATATGAAAACGAATGTATCTCGTGCCTGAAGGTATGACACCTGAAAAAGAAGTCTCTTTCCAGTTTCGCAAAGAAATAAGGTCTATTGTGTCTGACCATGTTCGTGATATTTCCACCATACCTGTGTCATAGTAAATAATGCGCACACGTGACCGCATGCCATAACCAATAGCTGTTGCCCAATACCCGGAGTTCAAAGTATACAATCCTGCGTCTAGGTCAGCAAGATCAATATTTGTAATTGCAGCAAGGTCAACGTCCGCATTTGGATATGAATAATACCAAGTTGCCACAGTGTTCGTACTGCCAATGAGCATGCGATCACCTTGATACGGTGATACCATAACACTCGCCGGGACAATGCTTGCGCTATAACCGCCTGCCCACCAATGGGATTCTGTATACGTTGAATTTAGTGGCTCAAAATAATAGATTGGTGGGTGTACGCTGATTGTCCCAAATGAATCTGTCTCCACTTGAAAGCGTGCTGAAGAGAAAGTGAATACAGATTCAGTAACCGCAGCGCCATTTGCCATTGGGTTTGTTATTGTTATTACAACTTCCAAATCCTCATTGGCAATATAAGGAATTGTCAACTCAATATCATTTGAGGCAGGGTCGGCCGCAGTTATTGTTACACTATCACTTGCACCAGCTAGATCAACACGACGTAAAACAATAGTTATTTCTTCGTCAATGTAATCTGTACCTTGATCAACAGTCATTCTAAAGAAGTAATTCACAAAATTAGAAGGAGCGGCACCAGATACACTGGCAATGTCATTCATCGTTGTGTAAAAAATAGTGTCTTGATAAATACCAGCACGTGTTAGTGTTCGATATTCCCAAAGATCATCGGTGCGTACTTCTCCGGTGATACCATCTTCGTTTGTAGCATATCCATCGGCACCACCTGACTCATTTAAAGAAGCGGAGTGGCGAATGATTTCAAAGTCATTGTTTGGAAAGCGTACGTCGGTGTTGAACCCGGCAGCGGAAGCTGGAACCACAACGCGATCATTTAGTGCATAAATTGAACCAGTTCGATGTTGTTCTGGTATCAATGACACACCACATTTTTCATCACCAAAGTCTGCACGACATTCAGGTGTGTAAACGTCAACGATTTGTTGTGAGAATAATTGTGTGAGACCACGCAGCTCGATACGAAATAACCCGGATGATGAAATAACTGTTTCACCAAACATACCATAACGCATCGCTACAATACCTTGTGTCAGGTCAGCCCAGTTGGTTACAAAAATCTCAACAGTCGCATAGTCAAACTTTCCGTAACGCAATTCAACTTCGCTGATTTCAGCATCGTCAAGAAAGCCTTCGACGTCAACATTATCCACATTAGTTTCAGAGCTTGATGCAATGGCAGAGCGAAAGTAACCGCTTTCAGACTTGTATACCAACCCATCAATTGTCAAATTCAAATCGTGATCGGTGTATCCAAATATTTGCCCGTCTTGACGCGTGATCTTCCAGCAAGTGCAAAGCGTTGTCGCAGCACTTTCAAGGTGTGTCTGTAATGATGCAGAAATAGTTTTCATGCTTGAGCTTCTCTAACCTCGACGATAGGAATATCAGGCCAAGACATTGTTTCCCAAAAATCATGAGTGATGGAAATTTGGTCTGTATCAAATCTGGCGTGAACGTCAAATTCACATTCGGTGATCGCGACAACGTGAGCCGCTGCGGGGATTGCTGAAGCACCAAAAGTGATAATGCCTGTGCTATAATCAATAGTGTATTCAGTTGCGCCGGCGCCTTCAGTTTGAAGTACGGCGTTCACATAAACCCCGGTCAATGTTCCATCAACAGGTTTTGTGATATCACGTGTATACGTGTAGGCACCGGACGTGTAGTCTTTTGTGATCTGGAAGTCAGCGGTTGCCCCGTCACCAACGCCAATGTTTTGTGCCCCGGTTGTATAGTCCATCCAATCCTTAAAGCGGAATGAATAACCTCGACCCGCACGCGCATGAAAGAAATCAACGACTGCTTCCATATCAACGCGATCTTTCACACCATAGGCAACGTTGTATTCAGCTTTAGCTTTAGCCCAATTGATATTGCGCTTCTCATAGCCGGAGCCAAGAATTAAAACTGTCGTTGAAAACTTCGGTCCGCCAGCGGAACCATAAGAGATTGCGGTTGGGAACTGAACATCGTGAAATGCTGGCATAAAATGCACCTTTTTAGTGAAAAGTGATAAAGATTAGCCAATTATGTCTGATCTTTTAACTAAAGTCAATTGTTTCTTGAACTGGCTCTGTTTGCAGAAGCAAGCATACGAGATTGTATCTGCTTTTCAGAGCGTTTGAAACCATCAACGTCACTTACACCTGAAATGTTCATAGTAACATTTACTGCTTTACCACCTTTGCCGTCAGCAGCACCAACGCCATCTTTTGGCATTTCAACAGGAATAGAGCGCCCACGTGAAAGAGGGATAACAGCTTCATTCGGGTGGAGAACAGCCGGCATTCCGCCCATACCATTTTTACCGGTATTGGTTGTGCCTTCAGCATAGTGCGGGGCACTTGCAAAGCTTGACGCAGCCATAGAGTGACGGGAAACAGGGCTGCTTGATAAACCACCCTCTTTAAAACCACCAAGCAAACTTAGTAGACCCATAGCTCCGCCAGCTCCACCGCCGCCGCCGCCACTAGCCATTTGTGAAATGAGCTGCATGATAGCGCCACCAAACTGACCAAGGCCCGGAACAGCTTGTGACAGTGGACCCATAAGGCTAGCAATACCACTACCAAAGCCACCAAGGCCCGGCGTAGCTATTGCTGCACTGGAACCCGCCATCGATGCCTGTTGACCTGCCTGTGAGATTGACTGACCGGCTTGCTGGAACTGCGGCGAAGCTTGCTGTGCATTTGTACCTGCGATCTGGATAGCCTGACCGTTTTGTTGGTGTGCCATAACGCTTTGCTGCGCATTCATTGTTTCAGTCTGTGTGGCAAGTGTTTTTTGCTGCGAAGCCATTTGCTCTTGCTGCGTTTGAGTTTGCAATTGCTGATTAGCTGTCGTTGCGTTTTGACCAAGGGTTTGCATCTGCGTACCAGTTTGCTGTAACGCTTGGTTAGCTGATGTGATCGAGCTTGTGGTTGTAGGGTCAATTCCACCACCACCAGCTATTCCCATATTGTTCTGTTGTTGGTTGCGCCAATCTTGAAGACCTACCATGCCTTCGGTCTCACGTTTGTGAGGGTTCACTTCACCATGCCCAAATACATTGTTTCCAATGCCCGGATTTTTGGCTTTCATATCATCAATGAATGGTCCAAGCGCCGCTCTTTGTGCTTCCGTCCAATCGGCATTGTCTTTTGCAATAACTTCTATACCAAGAGCATTGCTGTTGTTAAGTCCAAGCCCCGGACCTTGCCCGTCTTTCATATGAGAAGTTTTAAAACCGTCAGCAACTAACTGTTTAATCTGACCATCGCGTTCCATGACATATTGAGCACCTAAATTACGCTCATTCAATACGTCTCGCACGCCTTCGGCATCACCGCGTCCGCCAGTGTGGTGGATTATAAGACCAGCAACGTCTTGCGACATTTTTCTGTTGCTATTTGTCAACCCACTTATGAATTCATATTTTGTCAATCCGGCAGCAGGAGCATTACCCGCCACGGATTGTGCTGCGCCAGTGAAGCCCCCACCGCTAATGGTGCCCCGCATTCCGTTACCCATTAGAGTTCCGCCGACGGGTTGCATAGCTTGAGTGGCTGTCTTAGGTGCTCCACCATTCATAAGGTTGTGTTGTGCCGAGGTCATACCGCCGGGCTGGTTTAGACCTGCACCAAGTAATGTACCATTCACAGCAACGCTGCCAGCGGATACGGTCATTGCAGTCGTAGATTGAATACCGGCGCCGGGGTTACCCATTTGTATAGGTGAAATTTTTGATTGCTGCGGCGAGAACAAAGATTTGAATACCTGATTCACACCAATCTTGATGAATTCTTTCAAGATAGATTTGGCAAGTGACTGAAAGTCCATTTTGCCATCGACAACAAGATCAGCAATACCATCCGCAAGTCCGTCAAGAGCTTGCGTGGTTACCTTATCAAGAGCTGTATCCAAATCATCTAGACCAGCGATGTATCCTTCAAAGCTTGAGCTGTCATTAAGACGCTTGTTTTGTTCGATCAATTGAGCCATTGCATCAACTTGCTGCATGGTGACAATATGACCGTCACGAATCATCTGATTAGCTTTTTCCTGCGCTTCTGCGCGAGCATCATTTGCCTTACTACTATTGATGAGAGCATTGTTCTCTTTTGCTAAAGAGTTCATAAATGAGGCGTAAGGGTCTTGAATTTCTTGAAGCTCTTCGCGCAGGGCTTTTTGAGCCATCATGTAGCCTTGGATGCTTACTTTTCCAGAACTATAAGCTGCATTAAGCGCTTTGAGTTTGCTTTCGTAATCCGCTACGGCGTCGGCTATACTCTTCACATTTTTTGACGCAGCAGAAAGGTTTTTATCAGAGGTGCTTCCGGGATTCAACCACTGGTCTTTATCTGTAAGATCAAGTTCTTTACGCTTTGGCTTGTTAGCATCATTGCTCTGCTGTTTTCTAGCAAACCTGTCTTTTTCAATGGCAGCGATTCGTTCAAATTCATCAGCTAGCCTAGCAGCTTCAGTCTGCGCCACAATAGCACGTTTAGCAATGCCTTGAAGCGCACCGGTTGCAGCATCGGCAAAGTTACCAATGTGGTCAGTCTTAAATATTTGCTTTATGTCGTGACCGGTCTCTACTATTCCTTTCTTCAATTCACCCAGTATATCAGAAGGAGAAAAAGCTTCAGCCGCCAAACGTCCAGCTTTGGCAAACTCACCATTGAACAATGCGGATACAGCACCAATAGGTTTTTTCAAGATATTGATGATGGTTGCACCAACATTAGCGGCAACTGCACCAAGACCCATGAACATGCTTATGACAAAGTTCACGACGTCCTTGAAAATGTCCTTAATACTAGAACCACTGTCCTTGGAACTTGATTCCATAGACCGCATTACTTCGTCATAGAAGTTGGTAAATTCAGCCCAAGCTTGCTTTGCCAAGGTACCGACGCTTACATGGGTCTCACCAATCTTTATTAGATCATCCCAATAATAAGCAGCAGCAGCGGAACCAGCTAGAAACACACCAGCAAGCAAAGCACCAACAGGTCCAATGGTCATTGCTAGAGTACCAAAACCGGCAACCAAATTCATAACCATGCCATGTACTGACTTAATGGCGGTTACAGCTACAAGTGCTCTTAATGATTTGACAACAGTGTCAACGTTTTTGATCAACCACTGCGCAGCCTTGCCAGCCATGCGAATAGCGTCTCCAAGACCTTTACCAATTTTCTTAGCCAAGTCTTCGAAAGACTTAGAACCCATATCTCTTGTTAATGCTTGAGCAACAGCGCTGATCGCATCTAGTACGCCATTTTCACCAACAGTCTTTTTGAAGTTGAACCAAGAGTTTTCAAGACGAGCAATCTGAGCGTCCGCACGTTCGGCAGCCGTTGGGATAGCATCGCCTAGCCCTCTTGCCATTTGGTCAAAAACGGCAATCAAGAATTCTGGTTTGATACGCCGGTTGGTCAAAAAGTCTTCCAAAGAATCAGTGGCGTTGCCTGTCATTTTACGAAGCAAGTCTTGCGCCGCCGGGAAGAAACCGGGCAATTGCTCACCGATCTGACGACGAAATTCTTCCATAGAACCAACACCCTTAGAGAAGGTCTGTTGGATACCATAGAATACAAGTTTTTGTTGTTCGGCTGTAAGGCCAAACACACGCATAGATGCAGATGCATCTTCAAACATATTTTGAGTGTCTTGAAGTGGTACGTTGGCATTCTTCATAGCAGCAGCAAGACGACCATAACTGTCCATTGCGCCTTCGATTTGAATACCATATTTTTGAGCAACATCACCAACAAACGCCATGTTGTTTGCAATATCTTTTGGGCTGTCCGCAGATATTTTCATGATGTTGTTGAATTTGGCAACAGCCAAAGATGCGTCATAAACACCCTTGGTGAAGTTACCAAGTGTCAAAGCACCAAAGAGAACACGAAGCTGCGAACCCATGTGATAAGATGCTGACATTGAATTCTCAAGACCGCGCATCCCGCCTGACAAACGACCGATACCAACGTTCGCACGTCCAGCAGCCGCACCAACGGCAGTTAACTGACGAGCTTGACCGCCAATGCCTCGTCCACGCATACCGCCCATCATAGAGGCATTCATCATTTTAAGAGCGCCAGCAGAACGTGCAGCAGCCGCGCCGATCGCATTGATTTGTGCGGCAGCGTTACGTAGACCAACAGGAGCTTTGATTGAGGCTAGGGCAGCGCCGAAGGCTTGAGTGTTGCGGACAGATGCCTTAGAGGGGCCTTTCATCGCTGCCATGGACTTTGCCATGCGAGAATAATTCGCACCGGAAAGACCTTTTTGACGTGCGACCGCAGCTTGCGTAGTCTGTAGATTACGCAGTGATTTTTGCATTCGGTTTATAGCATTGGTATAATCATTGGCGCCTTTTTTGGCGCCTTTGGCATCAATACTTAAGCGAAGGTTATCACTCACTGTTATCTACCCTTCGTAGGTTTCTTTTGTTTAGACCTTTTTTCCTGTTGCTCATAATAGTTTTGTAGGAAAATGGAATCCAGAGCCGGGATAGCCTGTAATAAGAATTCAGCATCATCCGGCACTACGCGAGACAATTCTGCGTATGACCAAATGTCGTGAATAGTAATGGGCTGCGGTCCGATTTGACCTGTCTGGCGCTGACGATTGAGCACATCAAATGCTCGCCAAGCCCATTCTGAAGTAGCTAGAAGTATCGGCTCTTTTTCAAGAGTTTTGGACTTCGAAATCTTGCCTTCTTCCTGAAGCTTTTTAAGCCACCCCGCTTGCCTAGAAGACGGGCGGAGTGACCACTTTAGGAATTCAGTTAGTTTCCCAATGTTTCTTCATCGGAAGACTTTTTGTAAGTTGCCGCTGCCATTGAAAGCTGAACAATTTCAGTCTTCAACTCTTTCATGTCTTCAGAACCGAAGACTTCCATAGCGATTTCAGGGGTATATGGGACTACAGCGTCAGTGCCTTCAGCAGACTTTTCAGTGAAGGTTTCACCACGCCAATCGGCAACAATACCGTAAGCGATTTGCTTGTTCAGAATCTCTTCCGCAGCTTCATCACTCAACTTATTGCGATTGATATCTTGCTGGTATTTCTTGGAAGCTTCTTCACGTGCTTTTTGCGCCTTCTTTGAAGACAGGCGGCGAATTTTCAACTCGAACCCATCGAACTGGCACCATTTGCCATCTTCTTCAAGGCCAAGGTCAACAGCATATTTTGCTGCTAATTTATCTTTGATACTCATAGTCGGTTCCTTCGGGTAGAGGGCGAGGGGCAGCGACCCGACAACGCCACCCCTCTAACTGTTTATCCATAAATATGTCGGTATGAAAAGGGAGCTAAGCTCCCTCTCCTTATTCTGGTTTAATGCTAGAGAAGCGATCAACTTGAAGCATGCACGCAGTAGCTGCGTCACGGAATGCAGTCCATTCCATTTCTTCAGTGATATCTTCATCGATACCTGTAGGTGATACAGGGTCAGACGTGATCTTAACAGCAGGGACCGTGAATACATAGTGATTGAAATCAAGATCAGTAAAGTCAAAACCAAGTGAGATTGTATCGTGGTTGATAAAGTGACTATACAATTCGAGGGTCTCGAAGTATGCAGTCATTGTGCCTGTTAGATTGAAACGACCAGTACCAATTCCGCGAGGGAACTTAGAACCAACAGCCATCTGGTTACGCAAAGTCGCGTCGCCTTCTAGCGTGATGGACTGAACCGCAGAAGCCAAGATCGAACCGTTTTTGGTGATATCACCAACGTTGGTCGTGGCGTTCATTACTTCAGTGGCTGTTGTCGTAAACAATGTGTAAGAACCAGCATCACCAATAACTTCAGCAGAAGCAGGTGTTGTTTCTTTACCATTGAACGCCATCGTTCCGGTAACAATCGCACCGGTTGAAACGTCCATTGAGAAAGTACCAACGCGCATGCCGGTCATTAGGAAGTGCTTATCAACATCGTTGAAAGAGGTTTCCAAAGAGAATGACTGTGCAGTGATATCTGCAAGGTCACCCGGATTGCGCAACATTGAAGCTTTAACCGAGGTTACGCCCGGTGCAGCTACAGTTGGTGGTGGTGGTGTTACAGTCAAAACGTCGTCAGCAGCATTCACAATCGTGAATACACCACGTGCACCTGCGGCTGAAGCGGCTGCGGCAGTACCAACAGCTATTTCAGTGTTACCATCGACAACTTCAGTCACGTCAGCAAGAGTGCTATTTGACAAGAAGAACAATGTAACGACACCGACAGCAGGAACAGCTTTAACATTCAAGCGACCAGCGACACGTTCAGCATTCACAGCATTTGCAAACGACAAAGCAGTATCAGTAGCAGTACCACCAGTTGTATAATCAACACCGGCAACCAAAGCAACGATTTCTGTTCCATCAGTAATTGACAAACTATCAGCATCTGCGCCGGTACCTGTCCAAGTGACTGTGTTGTTACGGAAAGTAACATCACTTACTGGTGTGTCCAAATAGATTTTCTGACCTGCAACAAGTTGACCAGCAGCAATGGCAGAAGCAAAAGCGTTACCACTGTTTGAGTCGATCGTAGCAGCACCAGCGGTACCAAGGCGTAGAGCCGAGCTATTAAGGACGGTAACGTCGTTCGCATCCATAATTTTTGTATAAGCTGTACCAGCTTCGGCAACAAGGTCTGTTTCAGTAATAGTCACAGTCGTTACACCTGCACCAAATGCAACTGAAGCGATTGTGTTATAACCGTTGTTGGTGGCTCCAATGAAGCCTTCAGTTTTAATGTAGCGACCTGCGGTAAAGTAGTCTGTATAATCTCCGCCAGAAATGGCGATAGCTGATACACCAGTTATAGAAACTGTGTTACCCTTCCAAAAGTCGAAAGACATTGGGCGCGACCATGCGCCAAGTACGAACGCCTGTAAAAAGTCATCATGTGACCCGGCGCTAAATTCAAAGTTGATATCGCCTTCAGTCATAGCTGAAACTTCGATCACCGAGCTAACCATACGGTCAGCGCGAAGCTCGTCGGAAACAACAGTTTCCTTGCTTGCAACTAGGGAAGAAGAAGTGAAGCGTAGCTCTCGCACGTTACCACTAGCAGGGGTTACACCCCAATCAGCGGTGTCTTCTGCGATAAAGCGAATGCTGGCGCGGTTGGAATCCGCAAATCCGGCTGTGGGCATAGGTCTCTCCGACAGGTTTGGTTTCGATTAAAGGGCAATCCTATCGCCAGAACCTCCGGCGGGATAGTAAAAATCCGAATAACGCAAATTCTACCTTGTTATGGAGCAAAGGTCAAAGGATTAGCGAGTGGCTCATACTTTATATTTTTAGGTCGATTTGATATGATATTGAAATAACCAGACGGTCTCTCCCGTTCCGCATGCCCATATATTTGAATTCAGGTTCATCCATTATGGCGTAACCACCATCCGATAGGTTGTAACTGACAGCCGCAAAGAAGTCACCAATGAATTCTGCAATCTCGTCGCGTAGACCGGTTCCAGTATCTTTTGGGGTTAATACGTCAACCTGAAATATACCAATGCTGCGAAGATGCGTTCGACCTACAGTCGATGGCATTCTCTTGCCTTCTAACATACAAGGGGCAACCAGCACCATTTCAGTTGCCTTTTCCAGATCGACATTTTGCCAGTTTATTTCAACATCACCCGGATAGTTGGCTGTCATTTGAGCTAGTAACCGGGTTTCTAATTCTCTGCGCAAGAGTTTGTGAGACATTGTTAGCGCCTTTTCATAATTACTTCGAGTTCTTTCATCGATATGCGAGCCATACCAGCGGGTGACCTAGATCGTTCCGCCGTAGGAAGCATACCATATTCCAATTCATCAATTTTACCATAGTTGTTTGATAGCCAGAATGTTTGAAACGGATTCTTTAGACTTAGACGTGCAAGTGACGCATCGGCATCAGCCTGTGCAATTCCGCGTCTTGGTTCCGTACCTAGTGCCATTGAGCTTGTGGCGCCCGGTGCCGGACCGCCGGGGTCCCCCAATTCACCGGATGCCGGGGTACCCGCCGACCATTGCCAGTTCCTAAGAGCTGTACCAGTATAAACCGGTGTGCGATCTGTAACGGCTGTGTGTAGATAGGTAATTGCAATATTGATTTCTTTACGCAGCAATTCGGCTGGCTTCTGCTTATGTATTTGCATGCCAGCGATAACATCGTTGATATTATCTGAAAAGCTGATTGACATTATCTCTTCCGTAAATGTAGTATTGCAACAGAATCACCGGGGACAGACACTGCTTTCTTAACGTCCCACTTTGTTCCGTCTGGATGGATTACGATATCGTTATCGTTCACCACAAAGTTATATGGTAGGCGCGGGAATATCATTTTCTGATCGACAGACCCATCGATCTGTGGGTCGCGCTCCATTTCACGTTGAGTGAATTGAGCAAATACACTTTTAGCAATCACAATGTTTGCGGTGTCGGGGCGTGACACAGTGCCCGTCGCCGGGTCGTAAGCGGTATCGCCTTCAGTGACATAGGTTGCGTTCAACACTGGTAAATCATCCAGAATATCAAACGCGTCTTTAACCAGACTTGCTATGAGATTTTCAAGTGCCATTACGACCTCGCCACTCTTCCGAATGTTATTCCTGATGGATTGTCAATTGCGCCTAATCCGCGCAGCAATAAAATCACATCAGTTGGGATTGTCATTTGCTTGTATTTAGCATCCAGATACAATTCAACAACATCAACGCGGATACGTTCAATGCCTTCGCGTGAGCCGGGCGCAGAGCGATCATCGTTTATGAGGAAGCGAGCCATTTCAGATACGGCTGATTTCAAGCGTGGAGGGATTTCTGTGGAAAGGATTGCATGACCTTCGTGGTCGAGAACACCTTCGCGAGGCCAAGACAGCATCAGGTCATTGTCAACCTTTGTGCCTTTCCATTTTACGCGGATATCAATATACCGGGTCGCCCATACAAGCAACGCGTCTTTTTGAGCATCGGTCAAGCCAGCCCAATCAGCATTCGCGAAAGCATTTGCTTCGATATAAGCATCAGCTTCCGCGATTGTGACATATGAGTTAGCTCCGGTTACACCGGTTCCATCTTCTATGAGTAATGTGACAGCCATTTAATTATCCCGCGATTATACGATTAGATGGTTATTGTCACATGCGAGCGACTATAAGTCAAAGATTATCGTTAGCGGTCCACTTAGAAAATGCTTCAACCCACTCACGTGCGTGTTCAGATCGAACGACGTCTTCAGGTAGGAATTCAATTATATCAGCATCAATATCATATTTTTCGATGATATCCAAGATAGCAACCAGCCCACTGTCGTCAATATCGCTTTGAACAGGGTCCCCGGTTACGACGTAGGTTGTGTCCTCGCCTTTACGTGTCAAGAACAAGCGCAAGTCAGCGAACGTACAGTTCTGCGCTTCGTCAAGAATAACAAAGGCATCTTTGAATGTGCGTCCACGCATATGCTCAAATGATAGAAATTCAATATCACCCGCGCCCATAAGACGTTCAAGCTCTGCCGCCGACACTTCGTCCTTGAATGCATCCATCATAGGGACCAACCACGGCGCAAGCTTCTGCTCAAGCTTACCGGGCAAGAAACCTTGCTGGTGTCGCTTTGGTGCAGTAGTTGGACGTGCAATAAGTATCTTTGATATTTCTTGTGATTTTAGTTTTTGAATTGCGATCTTGCATGACAACCATGTTTTACCGGTGCCAGCTTCTCCTATAGCGAAGATTTGTGTCGCATTTTTGAGGCTATCAATCAGGTCTGATTGACGTGCGTTTAGAGGTCGAATTATGCTTGGTTGGTATCGGACTTTTGAACTACTTTTTTGCTGCCTTCTCTTCAGCCTTTTGAGAGCCTTTTGGCTCATTGGTGGTTGGTGTTGTTCGTTCGGGTTACCAAGTGGTCCTTGAAGCATGTGCACTCCTTATTGACCTTTGCTTACCAAAAATTGGTAGGCTTCATTTCATACTGCGTGCCCTGTCTAAGAGTATCGCAACGTCTTTTGTGATCGCTTGTAAAGTAGCGGTAGTTCCAGATACCTCACGCCGTACTTCGTGCAGTTCGTTGATTGCACTTTCCAGCATTAAAAGGTCCAACGGATGCAATCGCACACTGGACATAACAACTAAGTCTGAAGTAGGTTTATTTTTGTCTGTTTTCGATTTACCGTGGAGCCACCAAGCTGCCACGGCTGCACTAATAGCTGTCGTGAAGCCAACTATGTGTTCAGGCTCCCACGTGATCAGCCATTCCATCATTTTTCATTCTCACACTTTGGCAGATATATTCACTGCTGTCCACAAGTTGCAAATACTTAGTGGCAAATAAATTGAAATCGCCAGCAAGGCGGGTGGTGTTACATACGAAAATAGGACAGTCAACATCGCAAAGAACGATGCGGCATAGATAGCCCCAATGCATCGAAGAATAGGGGAACGACGCCAGTTTCCGTTGATCATAACGCCAGCTATTTGAAAAGTACCGGCAAGGACGCAAGTGATACCCCACATAGGTATGGACATTACTTCTAAAAAAGAATTATATATCGAGCTAC
>Ga0070748_1000116_pt1 | contig 41953 bp, 41 predicted proteins | sample VirMetDEL_Nov_12_FD_77015 | JGI IMG/M metagenome (GOLD analysis project Ga0070748, IMG submission 77015) | Aqueous microbial communities from the Delaware River and Bay under freshwater to marine salinity gradient to study organic matter... | ecosystem: Environmental > Aquatic > Marine > Coastal... | reverse complement strand
CTCTTCATCATTGATTTAATTCTTTGACTGCTAACCCTAAGGTTAAGCAGTTTCGATTAACTCAACACCTGTGAGTGTCCACACAGATTTCTTGTTTTATCTTGTTAAAGAGCAACTCAATATCCGTAAGAAGACTTGAGTACCACACTGAGCGTCGAACGCTTCCAGTTGGCTAGGGCTGCGTATTCTACGCATTTCCCATTTCGCGTCAAGGAGTTTTTGCAAACTTTCTCAACACTCATCAATCAGTAAACTCATCGATGAACTGTCACATCAGGCTGCTTAACGCTGTCTGCCGTGTCAGTGGATGCGCATTATAGGGAGCAGAAGATTTTGTGCAAGGGCTTTTTTAACAATCAGCGCCAAGCGAATGAATAACCACCAAACTGCAGAAATATACTGCAATATTGAGCAATATCGCTGTTTGGGTTGATAAGTCTGGCAGAAGAAATAGCCTATTGCTGGGGTTTTAATAGATTGAATGGGCATAAACAGAAGTTGATAGCGATTTTTAGCTATATCTATCAGCAAACCTCTAAAAACGTTATGCCCTGTGTGATGCCTTACTCTTGTTCGCAGCGAGCTAATGATAAGCAATGATCAAAAGCACGAACCCTAAGATTTATGCTCATCTTGTTTCTCTTTCTCGAGATCTGTTACACCATGAGTTTGTGCTGCAGCTTGGGCCGAGGGAACCGTCTCTACATTCGCCGCGACATCATCTCCAACAACGTGGGCGACTTTGAGTTTTCTCACCGTTCTGATAGTAATGATCGGGCCTGAAATCGCATATAAGTAGAAGCCGACACATAAAATCAATGCAGGTTGAACCGACACCACCACAAACACACCGACGACCAGTAAGATCACGATAAAGTTAACCTTGCCGCGCCAGTCAATTTCTTTAAAGGAGTGATAGCGGAAATTGCTGACCATCAGTAAACCGGCTGCTGCCGTAACAAGGGCCGCAATCCAACTGATGTTTCTTCCATCGAGGCTGTATTGGTTACCAAGCCAAATACTGCCAGCAATAACAGCGGCGGCAGCCGGGCTGGCGAGACCTTGAAAATAACGCTTATCGGCAACGCCAACTTGCGTATTAAATCGAGCAAGCCTGAGTGCTGCACCTGCGCAATAGATAAATGCGGCCAGCCAACCAATTTTACCTAAGTCCGCTAATGCCCAATTGTAGGCGAGTAGTGCTGGCGCCATTCCGAAGGACACCATATCGGCCATACTGTCGTACTCAGCACCAAAATCACTTTGGGTATTAGTCAGTCTTGCCACTCGTCCATCGAGCCCATCACAAATCATGGCAATAAAAATGGCTATCGCTGCGGCTTCAAAGTTAGCATTCATGGAAGCAATTACGGCATAAAAACCAGAAAACAAACCCGCTGTCGTAAAAAGGTTCGGTAATAAATAGATACCTTTATTCTTTACTGTTTGATTTGAAGAATTTTGCATACACTTATTACGCTAGTTCGGTGAAAAGAAGTTAGCTTTCAAGATAACATATTTTATTATCATGTCGATGAGAGACCAGTTAGGGATGATTTCGATGTTAAAAGTGAACACGTTCAGCACTATGCTATGCCGCTGGTTTTGGCTCGGCCTTTTCATTGGCCCCGTTTCTGCGGGCGTTATCTATACTTGGGTCGACGAAAATGGGGTGACGCATTACAGCCAACAAGCCCCGCAACAAGAAAACATCAAAGCAGAAAAGCTCTACAGTGAAGATTTAGAGCAGGCGAAAGTGGGTTTTATCGCACCAGTAAAGAAAGCGGAAGCCACTTCTGAAGCCAATGAATTAGAAAAGTCAGCGGCGCTGATCAAAGAGAAAGATGCTAAACAGGCTCAATCCATTTGTGAGAGTGCTAAACACAATTTAGACATTCTCACGACGCACACTAAGCTTATCCGTCAAACTTCCGATTCGGGTGAATCTGTCGCTATGACAGAGGAAGACCGCCAAGCCTCGATTGCCCAACAACAGGAAAGAATCAAACTCTTCTGTGATAAGAAGTAGCCAAATTTACTATGCCACTACATTAATGAACAACGATTAACGCTGATGCAATAAAAAAGGAGCCGAGTTAAAAACTCGGCTCCTTTCGTTTTAGTGCTTGAAGCGGGAGCGATACTGACTAAGAAAGCGCTATCTCTTATTGCAAGATAGTTTATTTCAAGCTCGTTCATTCAAGAACGCTTATTTCAGTTCGCCTATTTCAACCTATCCAACTTCAAGCTTGCGATTAACGTATCGCACTCAAACAACACACTAAGTGACTAGCTACTGGTTATTGCTCGAACACTAACTCGCCACCCGCACAGCTGACCTTGATCGGTTTACCCGGTAACAAGTCGCCACGCAGTAATTTCTGCGCCAGCGGGTTTTCGACTTCTTGCTGCAATGCCCGTTTCAACGGTCTTGCGCCATACACAGGATCGAAACCAATTTCCGCAATCAATGATAATGCGTCGTCGGTGATCTCCAATGTATAGTCCTTCTCCGCCAAACGTTGGCGTAAGGAAGCAATCTGTATCGAAGCAATACGCTTGATATTGGCAGCATCCAATGGATGGAACACCACAGATTCATCGATACGGTTTAAAAACTCGGGTCTGAAACTGTGAGTGACCACATTCATTACCGCCGCTTTCATCTCTGCATAGGTCACTTGACCAAATCCTTCTTGGATAATGTCAGAGCCTAAGTTCGAGGTCATGATAATCACTGTATTTCTAAAATCTACAGTACGACCTTGACCATCGGTTAAGCGTCCATCATCAAGCACTTGCAGTAAGATGTTAAACACATCGGGATGCGCTTTCTCAACTTCGTCGAGCAATATCACCGAATACGGTTTACGACGAACGGCTTCCGTTAAGTAACCGCCCTCTTCATAACCTACGTATCCAGGAGGCGCACCCACTAAACGCGATACTGAGTGTTTCTCCATAAACTCAGACATATCAATGCGCACTAAGGCCGATTCGGTATCGAATAAGAACCTCGCCAGTGATTTACACAGCTCAGTTTTACCCACACCCGTTGGGCCTAAGAACAGGAACGAGCCAATCGGGCGATTTGGATCCGCCAGACCCGCGCGGCTACGACGAATCGCATTCGCGACCGCATCGACGGCTTCGTTTTGGCCTATCACCCGCTCGTGCAGCGCCACTTCCATTTGCAGTAACTTTTCGCGCTCGCCTTCAAGCATTTTCGATACGGGAATTCCCGTCGCTTTCGACAAGACTTCGGCGATTTCGAACTCAGTGACCTTGTTACGCAATAACGTCATGTCCTGCATTTCGGCTTGCGATGCCAAATCGAGCTGTTTTTCAAGCTCAGGAATACGACCGTATTGCAGCTCAGACATCCGAGTTAAATCACCCGCACGACGCGCCACTTCTAAGTCCATTCGAGCCTGTTCGAGATCGGCTTTAATATGCTGAGTTCCCGCTAATGCGGCTTTTTCAGTACGCCAGATTTCGTTCAACTCTGAAGCTTTAGCTTCAACGTCACGTAATTCCTCTTGCAGATGGTCAAGCCTGCGACGACTCGCCTCATCATTTTCTTTGGCTAACGCTTGCTCCTCCAGTTTGAGCTGGATAGCACGTCGTTCGAGCCGGTCGAGTGACTCAGGTTTTGAGTCCATCTGCATGCGGATGCTCGATGCCGCTTCGTCGATCAAATCGATCGCTTTATCGGGCAACTTACGGTCCGACACATAACGGTGCGACATAGTCGCCGCCGCCACAATCGCCGGATCGGTAATTTCCACATGGTGATGCAGCTCGTAACGTTCTTTCAGGCCACGCAAAATGGCGATGGTGTCTTCAACACTTGGCTCATCCACCAGCACTTTTTGGAAACGACGTTCAAGCGCCGCATCTTTCTCAATGTACTGACGATACTCATCAAGCGTAGTCGCGCCCACACAATGCAAATCACCTCGCGCTAACGCAGGTTTGAGCATGTTACCCGCATCCATTGCGCCTTCACCTTTACCGGCGCCGACCATAGTATGCAGCTCGTCGATGAAGAGGATCACTTGACCTTCTTCCTGCGCTAACTCATTTAATACCGCTTTTAAACGTTCTTCGAACTCACCGCGATATTTAGCGCCCGCAATCAATGAGCCCATGTCGAGGGATAAGACACGCTTATTTTTAATGCCCTCGGGGACTTCACCATTAACGATACGTTGGGCAAGTCCTTCAACAATCGCCGTTTTACCCACACCCGGTTCACCGATAAGGACGGGGTTGTTTTTACTGCGGCGTTGCAGAACTTGGATCGTGCGGCGAATTTCATCGTCACGGCCGATCACTGGATCTAACTTGCCTTGCTCGGCTCGCTCGGTCAGATCGATAGTAAACTTCTTCAACGCTTGGCGTTGATCTTCAGCGTTTGGATCATCCACTTTTTGGCCGCCGCGCATTTGTTCAATGGTTTGCTCCATCAACTCTTTGGTCGCGCCGGCTTTTTTCAATGCCTGCGCGAGGGCATCAGCCCCTTCTAACGCAGCTAATACAAATAACTCGCTAGAGATATATTTGTCTTTACGCTTTTGCGCCAATTTATCGCAAAGATTTAATAAACGGATTAAACCTTGGGATAATTGCACATCGCCGCCCGTACCTTCGACTTGAGGTAAGCGTTCCAGTTCTTGACTCAAAAGCGAGCGCAGCGCACTCACGCGAATGCCAGCTTGAGTCAATAAGGGATGGATTGAACCTGAATCTTGGTTCAACAATGCCATCATCAAATGCAGCGGTTCAATAAACTGATGATCACGCCCGAGTGCGAGAGACTGGGCATCTGAGATGGCAAGCTGAAATTTATTGGTCATACGATCGAGTCGCATACAGCCTCCTAAAACTCACATAGTAGATATATGCCAATCCACAAGATATCTTGCCAATTTAGTGGCGTTAAATCAGTACCGCTAATGGAGAGATCTCAATAGGATTGGTATTACATTTCGTTAGTTATAAGATGGGGGCTATTTAGCCAAATTCAAGCGAATAACGCTCAAATAAATATAAATTGTAGGGGAATTAACTTAAGACTTAAGCCAGATCAACGATGCCATGCGCCCCGTTACTTTATCGCGACGATAAGAGAAGTAATCGGTGTCGCTGACAGTGCAGATATCGGCGCTATAAATATGCTTGATGCCGAGTAAACTCAAGCGTAATTTAGCCAAGCCAATAATATCGGCCAGATACTTGTCACCACTGGGAATAAAACACGCTGCCGCCTGTGGATGTAACCCACAGAATGCGTGCTTCACTTCGACGCCCACTTCAAATTTTTGCGGACCAATGGCCGGGCCTAGGTAGGCAATCAACTCATCCATAGGAGAACTAAACTGCGCCGCGGTGGCCTCAATCACGCCATCACATAAACCGCGCCAACCGGCATGGGCTGCAGCCACTTCGGTTCCCGCTTGATTACACAGTAATACAGGTAAACAATCGGCGGTCATTACAGCGCAAACTTGGCTCGCTGTTCGACTATAACTGGCATCGGCAATCGGTATATCTACAGCAGGAGCTAAGCTCAGCGTGTCTAAATTGAGCACATGGGTACCATGGACTTGCTCAAGCCAGACAGGTTTGGCAGTTAACGCTAATTGTTTGCAGAGTAATTCACGATTAGCCATCACCTGCTGTTCAGCATCACCGACATGCAGTCCAAGATTCAAACTGTCATAGGGATGCACGCTCACACCGCCATGACGATTTGTCATAGCGATGCCAACATTAGCAGGTACAGGCCAATCGTGATCAAACACTTAGAGATACTCGATCGGGTGCTCTACCGTGTCTTGACGCAGTGCTTTAGTCAAGATCACCATGTCTTCAGGAATTGGCGCTTGCCAGCTCATGATTTCACAACTCACTGGGTGAGCTAATTCTAGACGCACCGCGTGCAGCGCTTGGCGCTTGAAATTTTTCAGGATATCGAAAAACTCTGGGCTTGCCCATTTTGGCGGTTTTGGACGACCACCGTACACAGGATCGCCTACTAATACGTGGCCTATGTATTCCATGTGCACACGGATCTGGTGAGTACGGCCCGATTCAAGGCGCAATCTCAAACGCGTGTGGTTACGGAATTTTTCCGCCACACGGTAATGGGTCACCGCGGGTTTACCCGAATGATGCACCGCCATGTGAGTACGCTTAGTTGGATGACGACCAATAGGCTCATCCACAGTGCCGCCACCTGTCATAGTCCCCATCACAATCGCTTCGTATTCACGAATGATTTCACGGGCCTGCAAAGCAGCCACTAAATGGGTTTGCGCTTCAACGGTTTTGGCTACAACCATCAAACCTGTTGTATCTTTGTCCAGACGATGCACAATACCCGCACGTGGCACATGCTCAATATCAGGACAATGGTGCAATAGTGCATTCATCAAAGTGCCATCGGCATTGCCAGCACCAGGGTGAACCACGAGTCCAGCTTGCTTATTGATCACGATAATGTCGTCATCTTCATAGACGATATTCAGATCAATAGGCTGCGCCGCGGCATGAACTTCTTCTTCGAGAGTGGCATCTATGAGTATCTGTTGCAGCTCATAAACTTTCTCGCGGGGCTTATTAACGACAACGCCGTCAACATAAACTGCATCAGATAGGATCCATTCCTTGATGCGCGTGCGCGAGTAATCTGGGAACAACTCTGCTAGGGCCTGATCTAATCTCAGTCCAGTTTGTGTTGCCGAAATCTCGCTTTTTAGATTAATCTCTTGTGTCATAGGAACCGTATCCCCATTTAGGGGTCAAAAAATGTGTGCTATCTGTTACAATCGGATGTTTTCTATTTTATAGTGAAATGGAAAAATTCTTAACTACAACTTAAAAAGAATTGAATTCAAGTATGTATAAATTTTCCAAAGGCGTTACCTTAGTCCTATTTTCACTAGCGTTATCAGCCTGTAGCAGCAGCCCTGATGATAACGATATTGCCGCCAAAACGTCACCTGATGTACTTTACACTCAGGCAAGAACCTCTATGGAACTTGGCAATTACTCTAAAGCTGTCCGTTCTTTGGAGGCGTTAGACTCACGCTTCCCCTTCGGACCTCACAAAACTCAAGTCCAGTTAGACCTGATTTATGCTTACTACAAAATGGACGATGTCGCTTCGGGGATTGCGAACATAGACAGATTTATCCGTCTTAATCCTACACACCCTGATATTGACTATGTGTTCTATATGCGCGGTTTAGTGAACATGCAAGCCGACAACTACTTGTTCCACGATATGCTTAATATCGACCGAACCGATCGTGACCCTAAAAATGCTCAAGATGCTTTCAAAGATTTTGATCGTCTTATCAAAACTTACCCTAACAGCAAATATGCCGCCGATGCGCAAAAACGCATGTTAGCGTTGAAGAATCGCTTAGCAAGATATTCAATCCAAGTTGCCGAATATTATCTCAAGATGAATGCATGGAGCGCCGCAGCAATCCGAGCACAATCTGTAATGGAAACATATCCTGGCACCCCTTCAAATGAACGGGCATTAGAGATAATGATAGAAGCTTATGGCGAATTAGGTCAGAGCAAGCTGAAGCAAAACGTGCTCATGGTAATGCAAGCTAACTATCCAAACAATGAAATCTTATCAAACTAACCTTGAATGCCCCTTTAATAGGGGCATTTTTTTGTGTTCTCACCTAAGAAACCCCATCACTGGGTATTGCTAAGTTTCCAGCCTGGATAATGGTTTGAGTATTTTTAGCTCGCCACTTACCGCCTAAATGGCACTTTCGTGTAAATCTTATCCAACCGAGTCACTTTTTACGTTATTTAGTAAAAATCTATTGACTCAAAACCCGAAAAGCCTTTAAATTGCGCCCGTCGCCCGAATAGCTCAGTCGGTAGAGCAGAGGATTGAAAATCCTCGTGTCCCTGGTTCGATTCCGGGTTCGGGCACCATCTTTAAATTGGTTGCTACAGCGACTAATGTTAGAGAACTGCAATAGGTACAGTGCAGGTGTGGTGGAATTGGTAGACACGCCAGCTTCAGGTGCTGGTGCTCGCAAGGGCGTGGAGGTTCAAGTCCTCTCACCTGTACCAAATTGCAGTTCAACGAGTGAAACAAAGCATTAAGATTGTTTCTTCGGTTTTATGATTACTCATTCGATGAAATTTCGGATAGCCATGCAGATGTGGTGGAATTGGTAGACACGCCAGCTTCAGGTGCTGGTGCTCGCAAGGGCGTGGAGGTTCAAGTCCTCTCATCTGTACCAACATTTAAACCTCGCTTAGCGAGGTTTTTTTGTATCTGAAACAAAATAAATCCTCTGTTACTCTCCCCTCTTTCCGCTGATTTGCTATACCTATTATTACAGACTCATTATAAGGATAGCTCGAGCTCTGCCTAAAGGAGTCTTTAGTTCACTGAGGCTATCCCATATGAACGGTCTACAAATAAAACAAAAAATGTTTATCGGTATTTTGGTCCCCCTTGCAATGTTACTGACGATTGGTTTTCTCGCCATTAATATGATGGGCAACATTGAGTCGGGTGTTGAACGCATCTATAACGACAGAGTGGTGCCGCTGGATGACTTAAAAGTGATTGCCGATAAGTATGCGGTCGATGTTATCGATGCGGTCAATAAGGCGAACGCGGGTGGTTTCACCGCCTCGCAAGCGGCTGAAGCGCTAGACAGTGCCAAATCGACTATTACTCAACATTGGCAAAAATACCTATCTACCGAGCTTACCTCAGAAGAATCCCGACTCGTAAAACAAGCCGAAGTGCTGTTCTCCCCCGCGAATCAACAGATTGATACCCTGATCTCGCGCTTAAGAGGATTAAACGGCGATGTTTCAAGCCAACTCTCAGCCAATATCCTGCCGCTGTACCAAGCGATCGATCCTATCAGCAACCAAATATCTGAACTGATTGCACTGCAAATCCGCGTAGCGGGCGAAGAAAAAGATCGTGTAAATGCCATTTATCAATCTTCAATCACTATTTTTGTAGCATTAGCCTGTGCCGCCATGATTGTCAGTATTGTGATTGGGCTCTGGGTCAATCAAAGCGTGATGAATCCCATTAATGACATCCTCGGTAAATTGAAGATGATCCATCAAGACTCAGATCTCACCGTCAGATTCACCACCTTTAATCACGATGAGTTAGGACAAATATCCACGAGCCTCACCCAAGTGATTGAACACTTACGGGGCATTCTTCATTCCATTGCCGAAGCGGCAACTACAGTCAACAGTTCGGCAAATGAGTTAAGTAGCTTCACCCAAGCCACCAATAAACGGATGCAACAGCAACAAGCCGAAACGGAGCAGACTGCAACGGCCATGAATGAGATGACGGCCACCGTTGCCGAAGTCGCCCAAAGCGCATCTGCCGCGGCGGATTCGGCCAAAGATGCTGATACCTATGCCGCCAACGGCAATAATATTGTGCTGCAATCGATTAGCAGTATGTCGCAGCTTTCTGATCAAATTCAAAAAACGGCGCAGGTCATTGGATTTTTATCTAATGAAAGTCAAAATATCGGCCGCGTACTCGATGTGATTAAGAGCATTGCTGAACAAACCAATCTACTGGCACTCAATGCCGCCATCGAAGCCGCACGGGCTGGAGAGCAAGGTCGCGGTTTTGCAGTCGTGGCCGATGAAGTGCGCACCCTAGCGCAACGCACCCAAAAATCGACTCAAGAAATTGAGGCCATGATTGCCACCCTACAACAAGGAGTTAAAGAAGCCGTTAGCGCCATGGAAATCGGTATCAATCAAGTGGATGATGCCAACGATAAAGCCAATCAGGCGGGTCAAGCACTGAAAGAAATTGTCACCTCAGTAGACAGCATTACCGAGCTAAATACCCACATTGCGACCGCAGCCGAAGAGCAAAGTAGCGTTGCCGAGAGTATTAATCGCAGCATTATTGCCATCAGCGATATCGCCGAACATTCTACGGCTTCAGCGGCCGAATTAAGTGAATCTGTGATTAATTTGACCAAACTCGCCAGCAGCATGCGCAACCAAGTGAGCGCATTTAAGCTCTAATCTCAATCTATCACCACCAAACGACTGCAACCATTTTTGCTGTTGCAGTCAAACTCCTTTATTCACATCATCTGTAACCCATTGAAATAAAATATCCGTTTCATCATTTCTCGATTTAATTTCTCCTTTTATTGAACACTTCAAATGAACTCAGCCTCGTTATCGATAGCACAGATAGCGATAATCTCTATTGATTCAAATCAAATAGATCTTTAAACTTATTAAACATTCATTACATTTACATATTAAGGATTTTCTATGTTGGACAGCCGTACTATCCAAGTTATCAAGAGCACCATTCCCTTACTCGAATCTGCAGGCCCTGCGCTGACGACACATTTTTATCAACGCATGTTCAAACATAATCCTGAATTAAAAGATGTGTTCAATTTGGCGCACCAACATTCTGGTGGTCAGCCTGTAGCCCTGTTCAATGCCGTCGCAGCCTATGCGAAAAATATCGAAAACTTAGCGGTACTGAGTTCAACCGTCGAGCGCATTGCCCAAAAACATACGGGATTTCTGATCAAACCTGAGCAGTATGCGATCGTCGGCAGCCATTTATTGGCAACGCTTAAAGAATTAGGGGGCGATGCGGTAACAGAAGAAGTGTTAGAAGCTTGGGCACAGGCCTATGGATTTTTAGCCAACATATTTATTCAGCGAGAAGCACAGATTTATCAAGCGCATGCAGAGCAAGATGGTGGCTGGTTGGGTGAGCGTCAGTTTGTCATTAGCGCGAAAAATACCGAGTCAGCAGTCATCACCTCCTTCATATTAACGCCTGAAGATGGCAAGCCAGTTAAAGATTTTATCCCCGGTCAGTACTTAAGTTTGAAGCTAACACACCCGAATTTGGCATATGAAGAAATCCGCCAATATTCCTTATCCGATGCGCCCAATGGCACCAGCTACCGCATCAGTGTGAAACGCGAACTCGGCGGACAAGTGTCGAACCTGCTGCATGATGCGATACACGTCGGCGACAAAATCGCAGTGATGCCACCCGCAGGGGACTTTACCCTAGAAGTCACGGCAGACACGCCCGTAGTACTTATTTCAGCAGGTGTAGGCCAAACACCGATGAAAAGTATGCTCAATCAATTACTCAAGCTACAACATCCCAGTACAATCACTTGGTTGCATGCCTGTGAGCAAGGCGCCGTACACGGTTTCAAACAGGCTATCCACGCCAAGCGCCAGCAACATCATAATCTGACGAGTCATATTTGGTATCGTGAGCCAGCCACGACCGATATGTTAGGTGATGATTATGATTTCGAAGGGCAAATGGAGTTAAGTAAAGTCGCCGAACAGCTGCTTCCCCACGCACGTTATTATTTCTGCGGCCCCATTGGATTCATGTCAGCCATCAAGCAACAACTACTCGCTCTGGGTGTCGCGGTTGAAAACATGCACTATGAAGTGTTCGGCCCCCACGCAGATCTTTAATGGCATGACACGGGCTTGAGGGAATTAACGCTCCGGTCCGTTTTTATGCTTATCTTTCATTGTTAGCATGGCAAACGATAGCGACAAGCATAATGAATGCTTGATGTACTTTACTGTTCATCATTTTTAACAGATAGAGGCAACCTCAGCCGCAGTAAGTGCGCGACTTTCACCCGGAGCTAGTTTTTCATCGAGCACAATATCGCCTATCGATAATCGATGCAGGCCAACAACCGGATTGCGGAACCGACCAAACATCCGCTTGATTTGATGATACTTACCTTCATGTAAAGTCACTTCAGCTACGTTATTAGCGAGGATAACCAGTTTAGCGGGTTGGGTTGTAATATCTTCAAAGCCAAAATACATCCCTTCGGCAAATGCAGCGATGTATTCTTCGGTTATGGGATTCGCTAAGGTAACCCGATACACTTTGTCGACCTTGTGTGTAGGTGACATCAGCGCATCAGACCAGCGGCTGTCATTGGTTAATAACAACAAACCCGAAGAGTTTAAATCTAATCTGCCAGCAATATGCAACTCATCACGGGCTTCGCAATCAAGCAAATCAATCACTGTTTTATGCTGAATATCTTTGGTAGCACTCACCACTCCAATCGGCTTGTGAAGCATCACATAGACGGGCGCATTGGCCTGCAGTATTTGCTCATCGAGTTGGATGTGGGAAAACTCATCCACTTGCCTATCCATATCTTTCACTATCAATCCATCGACGCACACACGGCCCGATAATAGCAGTTCACGCACCGCTTTGCGGTGAGTGTGTAACTGGGTACAAAGATAACGATCGAGTCGACCACGCTTAGATTGCATAACACCACAAATGACGAAATATGAATGGGATAGCCATTCTAGCAGGATGCAAGTTCGGCTCATAGCAAGCCAATGCTGCGAATCATCACAAAGGCAATTCAGGGCTAAATTGGATCGGACGAGGTAAAATTTGTTAAGCTAGGCGCTCAATTCATCTTACTGTGAGTGGTTACCGCATCAAAAACTTATCCGCAAGTCCCGTTTTAATACGTTCGAACCTGCTATTTTTAGCCTTGTTTTTAGTGACGCTAGCGAGCTCTTTTTTCGCCCAAGCGAGCGATGCAGTCAATCCTCCTGAAACGGCTCGCCCCTCCGCTATCCATGATAAACCGCTGGTCGAGCGTTACGTCCTCGATGAACTTAAATCCCTCAGACACGATCAACAGGATCTCGAACGTCGTCTCACCATCGACATCACCGACCGCGAACTCGCCGTAGCTGACAAATCGATGAATTACGCCAATGTCACTGTGACTTACTTCTTCTACATCATCGCGGGTGTCGCCTCGTTAGTCGCCTTTATCGGTTGGCAATCCCTGCGAGAAATCAAAACGCACACCGCCAAACTGGCTGCTAACCAGCTGCAGAGTATTGCCGAACAATACGAAGAAAAGTTCAAAGTACTTGAGCAAGAACTCAAGCGTAAGAGCCGTACTATCACGGACAATAATCGCGAGATTGAGATTATCAATGAAATCCATAACCTCTGGCTACGGGCGCAAAGTGCGCAAACGCCAGAGCAAAAGATTGAAGTCTATGATGAGATCCTCACGATTCGACCTGGGGATTTAGAAGCGCTGACCTACAAGGCCGACGCCGCAATGGAAATGCGCGAATTTAACTGGGCACAAAGCCTGTGTAATCGCGTTCTGGAAGTTGATCCAACAAACGCTCACGCTTTTTATCAAAGAGCCTGCGCCTTTGCGTGCTTAGGGGTTGAAGATAGAGCGATTTCTGATTTAGAGCGCGCCATTCATAACAGCGCATCCTTCAAGGAACTGGCCTTAGATGAGGCGGATTTCTCACAACTTAAAGGACATGCTCGTTTCGAAACCTTATTGGCCTATCACGAACCTGAAAAGCCCTAAGCTCCTCAGTTTTAAGCTCCGCACTAACGCTTGATATATGGCGTTGGAGCTCAGTGGCGTTTTATCTCATAGGTAAAGCGCCATAAATGAGCGGTTTAAGTCCCACTAGTGAGGAATGGCGTCAATCTTATATGCACAGCGGCGTGCACCTTCGATGATATGTTCTTCACGACTCACCACCGCGATATCGGCGAATAATTGCTGGAAAAGTTGCAACTCTGAGCGGCAAAAGTTTAAACACTTAGTCGCTGCGGCGCAGATAGGACAATGATTTTCGAGTAAAAAATACACGCCATCTATGTGTTCCATCGTCGCCATATAACCTTCGTTTGAACGTAATTTCGCAAGGATGGCCAAACGTGTCGGAATATCTGTCGCCCCTTCCATAGCGGCACGATACTGAACTAACGCACTTTGCTCCCTGTGGTCGATAAGCTTATCTAAGCCTTGGTCACCAAAGATCATTTTCACCGAATCAATTAGCTGTACCGTCAATTCCTCATGACGATCGGCAAAGTGACTGCGGCTCTGTTCCGTCAATCTCCAGTAACGCGTTGGGCGACCACGACCTTCAACTCTATCTTCGATGTCCACATCGCCTGCGTCTTCCAATGCCTGAAGATGTTGACGCACGCCCATCGTCGTTAACGCCAATTCCTCCGCTAAGGTTTTAGCGGTAAGCGGGCCATGTAACTTGAGCAATTGAATAATCTTATCAGTGGTTTTCATCTGAACTCTCCGATGTTAGCCAGCGCATTATCTCCGATCCAGTACCGCTTTAACAGATTAAATAAACTTTTTTATTTACTTTATCCTTTACAAGATTAAATAAAGTAATTACCTTATAAATAATTTATAAACAAATAGGTTTACTTAATGAAGTTACTCATCATCAGCACCAGCCAAAGACCCGACTCCCAAAGTGCTAAAGTCGGTCGCTACATTGCAGAAAGCAGTTTCTCATCTCCCCATGCTATGGGTTACGCCAGCATACATCACTTAGAGTTATGCCAATTTAACCTGCCATTTTGGGATGGAGAGGAAGACAACAAAGGGGAGCACTGGCCCGAAATAGAAAAAAACGTCGACGAAGCCGATGCGCTGGTGCTTATCACCCCTGAATGGGGCGGCATGGCATCGCCACTACTGAAGAACTTTTTATTGATGTGTACTCGCGAAGAAACCGCCCATAAACCGGCACTGTTAATTTCTGTATCGAACGGGATTGGTGGTACCTATCCCATCGTTGAAGTGAAGATGAATGCACTCAAAAACAATAAATTAGTGCCTATTCCCGATCACTTGATCATCCGCAATGTTAGCCATGTACTCAATGCCATACCCGAGGGAGCCCGAGATATCGCACTCAGGGAAAGAGTGCAGTACAGCTTGTATATGCTACATCAATACGCCCAAGCATTAGCGCCCATTCGTCAACAACATGCCGGACAAGCGTACCCAAAGCAGCAGGAATACTGTTACGGTATGTAAGCGGCTTGAGATTTTAACCACCAGCAACAGACTAAAATCATTACAAGGAACGCATTATGATTCATTTAGAGCATATCAACTTAGTCGTAGACGACATCCCCGCAGCACTGCGCTTTTATCAAGCGGCTTTTCCCCACTGGCGTGTTCGTGGTGGCGATAAAGGCACTTGGTACGGCAAACCTCGCAATTGGATTCATTTTGGCGATGATTATCAATACATTGCTTTTAGTGACAATGGTGAGGGAGAAAACCGAGATTTAACGGGTCATCAAATTGGACTGGCGCATTTTGCCTTTGTCACCGACAACTTAGATGCTGTGATAGCAAGATTGACCCAAGCAGGCTTCCCGATTGCCAAAGATGGCATGGAAGATCCCTATCGGCGTAATATTTACTTCTTTGACGCCCATGGTTTTGAAGTGGAATTTGTCGAGTATTTAACTGATATTCCGGCGGAGCGAAATCGCTATTAACGGTATTAGCGTAAGTCGTTATTAAAAAAAGTGGTCAACTGCAGCCGCGAACCGTGCGAATTGAACTAAGTGCTAGATGCTAGATGCTAGATGCTAAGCACTATTCACTTCGCTCGGATTGCTGCTGTGCCACTATGGCGGAATCCTTATGGGCATAAAAGTGAAGTCTGAACTGGGTATCTTCGCTCAGCAGCTCCACTTTATGCCAATACTCAGGATGAGAAATGGCCGTCTCACCGGCGCGAATGATGATTTCTTTATCTAACTCGCCTCTACTGCCCGTATAGCCATAGAACATTAAGCTGCCCGTTAGCACTTGGATCTGCCCATACACGCCAGCCTTAGTATTGTGCATGTGCAGCAACATTTTAGGGACGTTGTCACGACTGAAAACCGGCGTTGATTTGTAATTAACAAAATCTTTAGGGACTAAGGCCATTATGCTTTCGCACTCCTTGAGGGACTCATGGGGATCGAATAACGCTAACGTCAAGACTAATATAGCCGTTGCAGCATTTCTGTCCAACTCCCAGTGTTAGCTTTATCGAAGAGATCATCCCAACATTGGCCTAGGACGCGACAGCACACTTACCCACACTCACACGAGCGACCTTAGCGCTTTATACGTTCGCTACTTTATACGCAGCGACTTAATACGCTAGCAACTTTATGCATTCGTTACTTTAGTTACTTTAGTTACTTTAGTTACTTTAGTTACTTTAGTTACTTTAGTTACTTTCATCACTGTAATCGCTACACTAGCCCGCATTAAGCAGCACCTAAAATAGATGACATTATGCCGACGCCCTATTCTTACTCAACGACCTATATTTTAGATAAAGCCCATTTCGATGAGTGCTATACCCAATCTGTCGTGCCTGATCCCACGCTCAAACCTTACTACAAAGCCATAGGGTTGGCCCTGATAGGTATCGCGCTGATCTTCGCCGACATTAGCCTGTATTTAGCTTACTTCTTCGTTGGACTCGGCGTTATCGAGGCGCTCAATGTGAAGTATCACAAGGCATGGTGGTTGATGCGTCAAATGATGAGTAAAGCGGCTAGCAATGAGGTCACGCTCACCATTGATGAGCAAGGGATTCACACTCAATCTATGTCAGTGACCAGCCAAATTTTATGGACCGACATTTACCGGATTAAAGAAACTGAAAAAGGTTTCTTGATCACCCACAAGGCAGGCACGAGTTATGTATCCTTGCGTAGCTTAGATGATGCGGCTGCGGCCTATATTAAAACTAAAATCTAGTCCCGCTAAAAAACACCCATGAAAAAGGCTGATCTACATCAGCCTTTTTCATAACTCTTCATTGCTGAATCGTTACTTTTTCAATTCACCAACCGGTAAAATCGTGCGGCCATACTCATTATTGAGCACCTGCGCCATCGCAAAATAAATCGCACTCGCACCGCAGATGATCCCTTCAAAGCCAGCAATAGTGCCAATCAAGGCGCTGCCCGTAAAATCACGCGCAGCCAGCAGGAAAAATAAGAGCGTCAAAGAAGCAAATACAAACTGCTTAGCTCGTGGATAACGCAAAGAACCCACAAACATAAATGCAGTGAATATGCCCCAAAGCGTTAAATACCAGCCCATAAAATACGTTGGACTCGCCGCAATGCCCGCATTAGGCATTAAGATTAATCCCACTAATGTTAACCAAAACAACCCGTAAGAGGTAAATGCCGTCGTACCGAAAGTATCGCCGCGCATAAAACACATAATACCCACAATCACTTGACCAATGCCGCCGTAAAAAATCCCCATGGCTAAGATCATAGAATCAATAGGGAAATATCCCGCGTTATGGATGTTTAACAAAATCGTTGTCATACCAAAGCCCATTAAACCTAATGGCGCTGGATTAGCCAGTTTTGTAGACACAGAGTTCCCCTAGAGAAAAATCAATAATTCAATAAAAATCAACGGCATTAACCGTAAACCTTATGTTCGCGCACCTGCGAGAGCCGCGCATTCTAGAGGATAGCCACAACCTTGGCAATGAAATCATTAAAAATGAATAAATTAGAACAAATATAGATTAAAAACAAAGATTTAAATAAATAATGTTAGCAAGAAAACCACATCAGAAATTGAGTTAAAAATTAATTCTTTTCAATTCAATATTCTAGGCAGTCAACCTGCTACAACCTGCTTCATATCACATTTAATGCAACTTTTTATAACTGCCGCATGGTTTAACATTATGCCCCCTTAAAACCTTAATCAAAATTGGGGTTAAAACAGTAAGAATATAGCACTCCATCGCAAATCCATGATTAAGGTGATGTAAGTGGCACTTTTTAAAAATACCGACTCCTCGGGGCCAGATTTTCCCTAGAAGCTAATCCATAAATTAAACGCGACGCCATCATCGCATAAGCTTTGTATAAAGCCCTTATCGCCGATACTAAGCTAAACAGGTATATCAGTTGGGATAATGGCTAATGCTAAGCCAATGGTTCAGCACTTAAACATCAGATTTACTTGAAGCGAATCAAAGGAAAACAAGCTAAAAAACCTTAACCCCAAAAGGTAAAAATTATTTATATCTAAAACAGAATAGCAGTGATAAATTGCTGGTGTTGGCGCAGTGGTATTAAGAGAATGCTTCTTAATCTGTGCTTAACAATACATAACTAAAGGAAATAAAATGAATAAGTTATCAGCTGTTTTCACCCTATTGGCATTAGTTAGCTTCACGACCTTTGCTGACGACTCCTCTTTACCGCCTGCACCAGCAGCCGATATCGCTCAGCTGAAAGAAGTGTGCCAGCAGATGGCCTCTGAAGATCAAGTCGAAAATGCAGAGCTAAAACAATATGTGCTTGATTGTGTAAACGATCAACTGACAGAAATGGGCTACAAGTCGGTTACTGAGGTTAATTAATCTTCATTCTAATCTCTGTGTTATTACCGCAACATCGCGTTATTCAGCTTCATTAAATGCCGTTCACAACCGCGAATGGCATTATTCTTTTCAAGAAAAAAGCTATATTGCTCACAATTAACATCATTTCAGTTACAGACGAAACCTATCGAATACAAAATTTAACATCTACAATTAACCGTACGAAAGCCACAAAAATAGGCTTTTAGCATGACTATCAAGGTATTGTGCGATCTACAAATTTACTATTTAATTGATAGCTGTATCATTTTGCATCCCTGCGAATGAAACCACTGTTGGATTGGGCATAAAATGCTAATCTGTTTTTCTGTATTGTTAACCTCAGCCCTTAATCGTTAAATCATGTATCGCATTCTTTTTGTCCTCATTACAAGTTTAAGTATTTTGCCCTCTGTTGGAATGGCGAAAGAAGCCTGTGCATCAGAAAATCAATGCATTGAGATGAACAACTGGGATCTTGGCGTCGCCATTGGCTGGGGGCAAAAAAGCAATCCACTCAAGGATTTTGACGATATTCCACTGTTCTTTATCCCTACAGTGGCCTACTACGGCGAACACTGGTTCTTCGACAATGGTAATCTAGGCTACACCTTAGCCGAGCAAGAAAGCTTCACGTTCAATCTCGTCACCAGTTATAGCTTAGATAGAGCCTATTTCTACCGATGGGATCCATCGAATATCTTTTTGAACCGCGGTACACAAATTGAAGCCAAAGCCATAAATAACATGTCTTTGTCGACTGAGCCCGAACGTGAATTTAATTCTTTAGAGACGCGGAACTTCACCCTACTTGGCGGTGCCGAAGCATTCATCTATACCAGACTCGGCATTATTCGATTGGCATACACCCATGATATGTTTAATGTTCATCAAGGTTCAGAAGCACAAATAAAATGGACCTATGGCTGGGATTACGATCGTTTCATTTTTGAATTCGCACTGGTGTTTGATTGGAAGAGCCAAGCAGTAGTGGATTATTATTATGGCGTTAGGCCAAGTGAAAACGCCTATTGGAGTGAACAATATCAAGCTAAATCAGGTTGGGATAAAGGTGCGGAAATGACGGCCCGTTATATATTAACTGACAATTGGGATCTACTCTTGGCAGTTCGTTACACTCTAATTGCCGATGAGATTGCCGCCAGTCCCTTGTTAGACCAAGACTATAGCAGCACCTACTTTATCGGCGCAGCCTATAGGTTCTAACGTTAGTGACGCTGCCTCAGTTAAGCTTGCTTTGCTTTCTTGGTCTAAGCCTCGGCTTGATGGGCCCAAGTTCTGCTCAAGCTAAAACTCGCGATGCGGCATTAAAACTCACACCTGAAATTTGTATTACCAGTTCAGAAACAGAAGCCTGCGACGTCTATATTGAACTGCAGTGGGAACTCGCCAAAGATGAGCTTATCTGTATTTTGTCCGACAATGCCGCCTATCCCAAATGGTGCAGTGATTCAGTTTCAACCCATACGTTAAGCATGAAAATCCACACCATGACGGATATTCAATTTGTCATGGTGAGTAAAGACAGTAACCAAACTTTGGCTGGTGCCAAACTTAAAATCACTTCTGCATCACAACCTCAGGTTCGCAGACGTTACCGCAACCCTTGGAGTTTATTTTAATGACAAGCCCACAATCGAACCACAGAGTATTATTGGTTGAAGACGACGTTCGCCTAGCAAACTTGATTGTAGATTACCTAAAATCCCATGGTATGCATGTTGAAGTTGAACGCCGTGGCGACACAGTATTAACGCGATTAATCAATTACAAGCCAGATATCATACTGTTAGATATTATGCTGCCGGGCATGGATGGCCTCACCCTGTGTGAGAAACTGCCCGACTATTTTGCCGGTCCAATCCTGCTAATGAGCGCACTTGGCTCAAGCGAAGATCAAATCAAAGGACTAGAACTCGGTGCCGATGACTATGTGGTTAAGCCCGTCGATCCTGCCCTGTTAGTTGCGCGGATCAACAACTTACTGCGCCGTCAGAATCAACCACCTCAGGCGGAATCCCACTGCTTGACCTTTGGTAAACTGAGTATCGACCCGCATACCCACGCGATTCGCCTCAATGAAACTGAAATCGATCTCACCAGCCATGAATTCGAGTTACTGTGGTTACTGGCCTCACAAGCGGGCCAAGTGCTCAGCCGTCAGTATATTTATCAGCTGTTACTCAATATTGATTTCGATGGCAAAGATCGAAAAATTGACGTGCGGATCTCTAGATTACGTAAAAAACTCAACGATAATATCGAGACACCTTTCAGAATTAAAACCGTTTGGGGACAAGGTTACCTCTTTGCGCCTGAAGCCTGGAATAACTAAGCACACATACAGTGAAACGTCTCTTTATCAGTTTATATCTGCTACTCAGTCTCAGCGTGCTTGGGATTGGCTGGACACTCGACAGCTTGTGGCAGAAAAATGTGGATGACAATAACGCCCTCGATGCGCCATTAGTGGCCTTGGCGCAATTGTTAGCGGAACTGCCTCCCGATACCCGCCAAAGGTATCTGGAGGCGATCCCTGCCAATCCTGTGATGCCGTTGCAATTGCTCAGTGCCGATCAAGTCGCGCTGGCAGACAATCAAGCGCTAAGCACAAGCAAGGTGTTCACTACCACGACCAATGACGATATTCTGCTGCAATTTATCCGAGTCGGCGATCAAGTCTTAATGGCAGGGCCGCTGGACATCGATCCTAGAGGCAACCTTCGCAGCCTGTTCACCCTGTTCTTTTATTTATCACTCGCCCTCGTTGCGCTAATTTGGGTTGGCCCGCTTTCACGGGATTTGAGCATACTACGTAAGGCCACTAAAGAGTTTGGCGAAGCGAAATGGGACACGCGAATTACCCTATCAAATCGTTCCCAAGTTAAACCCTTAGCCAATACCTTTAATGAAATGGCGCGGCATATTAGTGCCTTGATAGAAAACCAAAAACACCTGTCTAATGCGGTATCCCATGAGATCCGCACGCCGCTGGCGAGGCTCAAATTCGCCCTTGCACTCATGCCCATGTATTGTCAGCCTGATTCGGACGAACAAAAGCGCCAAGACTTTCTCGATGAGATGCAGCTCGATATCAAAGAAATGGAAGACTTGCTTCAGGAACTGCTAACCTACGCCAGCTTAGAGTCCCAGCGAGAAGGTATCCAGTTAGATGAGTACGATTTAATTAATCTCATCAATCAAAGCATTAAGCGTCTAGAAAGCTTGAGCCCAACACCTATTACCCTTAAAACAGAAGTCGAAAAACTGCCCTTGTTTGGGGAACCCGCATTAATTGAACGTGCGCTGCAGAATTTACTGACCAATGCCCAACGCTTTGCCCGTACTGAAATCGTTATTGAAGTTAAGCAGACCCAGCATAGGGTCAATTTAAGTGTGAGTAACGACGGCGAACCTATACCAGCAGTAGATTTACCTAAAGTGTTCGAGCCTTTTTATCGCAGCCAATCGGTGCAAAATGGCAATAAGGGACACGGTTTGGGACTGGCGATCATTAAACGGATTATGCAGCGGCATCAAGGGAATGTGAGCGTCACTAGCGATGCGCAACATACCCGATTTAATTTAATCTGGCCGAAGAAGCGCAAGCTGTAATAGGGATTGGGATTAAACGGCTGCGCATCTGTAATTCATCAATGCGCTAATTCTACAAGCCAGTAAAACAAGTGAGTTAAACAAGCCTATTTAACTGGCCTAGTTAACTTGCAATTCAAACTATTAGTCTAGCTCGAAGCCACCAAAATCCAGATCGGCTTCGGGCTCAGGCTCAAAATTCAACTGCGGATTTAACGCCGCCCTTTCTTGCTCTATTTGCGCTTGCCTTGCTTTCATCATCGCCAACTGGCGACGGCGTTTACGTTGAGTGCACAGCCGAATGACATCGTACTTTTGCGCATCTGAAAACGTTAACCAATTGAATCTTTCGTCACGGCTTCGCAGGCAACCATTACAGTAACCGCGCGCATCAGTTTGACACACATCGATACAGGGACTGGGGATATCAAAAAAGGCTAACTGTTCCATAACCCGCCGCTATTCCTCTGTCAAAATGAGCTGTTCTCAAATGAAGCATGCTCAGATGAACCATTGTTAAACGATACCTGCGCAAAACGAAGCTGCCGAATGGCGTTTAAAGCGATTCAAATACAACACACTTATCTAAAGTACTTGCAGAAACAACCTTAATCAAGGCACATTGAACAGAGTTTGTACAACTTGGAGCACTATCATGGGATACCGTCACTTTGCCAGTCTGCTCGTCGCTGTTGCCTTATTAAGCGCCTGCAGCAGTAAACCGAAAAACGATTACGATCTCAATTACGACTTCAGCACACTGCACAGCTTTACCCAGCTAACGCCACAGCCCACAGACGACCCGCTCAGCGCCCAGCGCATTCAAGTCGAAATTAACAACCAGTTGACTCAAAAAGGCTTTGTCGAAAATACCCAAGCCCCCGACTTTAACGTCGCCTACGCCCTACTGACCCAAGATAAACCTAAGGATTCAGGGTTATCGATTGGATTAGGTACAGGCACATTCGGCCGTTCAGGGGGCATAGGAATTGGCACTAGCGTTGGGGTACCACTGGGTAGTGATACCGCTAAAATTCAAACTATTCAGATAGATATTGTCGACCCTAAAACCAAAACACTCATTTGGCGTGGTAGCGACAGTTATGATTTCGATGCAGGCGGCAATGAGAAAGCCCAAGATACCGCCAAAGCCGTTAGCCGAATTTTGGCGCAGTTCCCACCGACAAAATGATCAAGGCTGAGTGAGTAAAAATGGGCGAATTTCGCCCATTTTTATTAATGAAGAATGCTTGTCGTCAAATATCTTAGGCGAAATATCTTGGACTCAGGAAAAAAGCCCTGACGAAAGATAACGATCGCCCCTATCACAAACAATCGCCACAACCACTGAATCAGGATTCAGTCTGGCTATCTCAAGCGCAGCAAACACAGCACCGCCCGAACTGACGCCGGCACAAATCCCTTCTTCACGCGCTAAGGTTCTTGCCATGGCTTTTGCATCTTGCTCTTCAACATCCATCACAAGATCAACACGGGATGCATCGAAAATCCCCGGCAAGTACGCCTGCGGCCAACGGCGGATCCCAGGAATGCTACTGCCATCAGCGGGCTGAAGGCCGACAATCGTGATGTCAGGATTACAGCTTTTAAGGTATTTAGACACGCCCATTATGGTGCCTGTCGTCCCCATGCTAGAGACAAAGTGAGTGATCTTGCCTTGACTCTGTTGCCAGATTTCCGGACCTGTGGTGAGGAAATGCGCATTCGCGTTATCTTGATTATTAAACTGATCCAGCACCTTGCCTTTGCCTTCGGTTTGTAACTGCAGTGCCAAATCCCGCGCCGTCTCCATGTTATCCACCAGCATAAGTTCTGCACCATAGGCTTGCATCGCATCCTTACGCTCTTGGGTGGAGTTTTCCGGCATAATCAGGATCATCTTGTAGCCTTTGATCGCCGCCGCCATCGCTAGGGCAATCCCAGTATTGCCACTCGTCGCCTCGATAAGTGTGTCACCCGGGCTGATCTCTTGGCGAAGTTCAGCCTGAATGATCATATTGAGTGCTGCACGATCCTTTACTGAACCTGCTGGGTTATTCCCTTCCAACTTTAACAGTACAGTTGAGGTGCCACAGTTAAGCCGCTGCAAGCGAACCAGCGGAGTTTGCCCAATACAGGCTTCAATTGTCGGAAAGTCAGACACTAGGATTATCCTTTACTTGATAAAACAACTAAGCAATAACCTATTCTAAGTGGGTTAGCATGCACAAACACAGTGAAAATGATCTAGGGCATACAATAAATCGCTCATACTTATTCAAAAAAGTTCTATTTAACTGACTTCTTATAAATAATTACTTCAACTAATCTATATGTCATAACGCTGACAAAGTTGCCAGTTCAAGGAGTAGCAAATGCAAATAAAAGTGATGAAGACCCTACTGGGTACGCTCTTTCTGGGAATGTCACTCAATGTGGCTGCCGCAGATCAAACCCTGCTAAATTCTTCTTACGATATCGCACGGGAATTATTCAGTGCCTATAACCCCGTTTTCGCCAAACATTGGCAAGAGAAAACAGGTAAAACCGTTGAGATTAAACAATCCCACGCAGGTTCATCGGCACAGGCGCGCTCAATTCTGCAAGGATTACCAGCAGATGTGGTGACGTTTAACCAAGTAACAGACGTACAGATCCTCCATGACCGCGGTAAATTGATCCCAGAAAATTGGCAACAACTACTGCCTAATGCCAGTTCACCTTACTATTCCACCATTGCTTTTTTAGTTCGTAAAGGTAACCCAAAGCAGGTAAGCGATTGGGGCGATTTAGCCAGAGATGACGTTAAGCTAGTCTTTCCTAACCCAAAAACCTCTGGTAATGCGCGTTACACCTATTTAGCCGCCTTAGGTTATGCCCAAAAAAGTTTTGGTAAAGATAATCAGGCTTCACAGGACCAATTCCTGAAAAAATTCCTCGGCAACGTAGCAGTGTTTGATACAGGCGGTCGTGGTGCAACCACCTCATTTGTTGAACGTGGTATCGGTGATGTGCTGATTACGTTTGAATCGGAAGTGAACAATATTCGCCAGCAGTATGGTGCAGACGATTACCAAGTCATAGTGCCAAAAACATCGATTTTGGCTGAGTTCCCCGTTGCTGTGGTTGAGAAAAATGCTAAGCGCAACGGCACACAAGAGCTAGCGACTGAGTATTTGAATTATCTCTACAGCGAAGAATCACAACGACTATTGGCCGGTTTCAATTATCGTGTGCACAACGAAACGGTTCAGGCTGAGTTTGCTAAGCAGTTCCCTACGGTTGACCTGCTCACTGTTGAGCAAATCATTGGGGGTTGGGATAATGCCATGAAAACCCAGTTTGCTAACGGTGCCAAACTCGATCAGTTACTCAAACGCTAATTCCAGTTTGCTGTGAAAAAAGATTAACATTGCAACCCGGGCTGAGTCCCGGGTTAAGCAATTTTAGCGCGTTGACGGGTGATGATTTGCAAGCAACGAAGTTGGCTTAGATAGTCTTTAACTCAGACCGCCGATCGCTGACGGCAAATACAGCGTATTGGATTAACTCAATTAACCTGAGCGGGTGATTATTCTGTGATTTTTAATAACGGGCGTTTACGCCATAAGCGGGTTCTTCCAGGGTTTACCATCAGCTTAGGTGTGTCCCTACTGTTTGTCAGCCTGATTTTATTATTGCCAACCACTGGGCTGATTATGCAGACCAGTTCAATGAGCTTGTCCGAATACTGGAGCGTCATCACAGATCCTCGGGTGTTGGCAAGTTACCGAGTCACCATACTATCGGCGCTCGCGGCATCGCTATTTAACTGCCTTTTCGGATTATTACTCGCCTGGGTGCTGGTACGTTATGAATTCCCCGGCAAACGTATCTTAGATGCATTGGTGGATTTACCCTTTGCGTTGCCAACCGCCGTTGCCGGTATCACCTTAGCAACCTTGTATGCCGAAAATGGCCAAATCGGTAGTGTGCTGGCAGAACTGGGCATAAAAGTCGCCTATACACCGCTAGGCATAGTGGTCGCGATGATTTTCACCAGTATTCCCTTTGTGGTGCGTACCGTACAACCGGTTCTCGAAGAGTTATCCCACGATGAAGAAGAAGCGGGCATGACGCTTGGCGCATCGGATCGTGCGGTATTCTGGCGGATCATTTTGCCGTCCTTGTGGCCAGCCTTGATGGTCGGGACTGCACTGTCTTTTACCCGCAGCCTAGGTGAGTTTGGTGCCGTTATCTTTATTGCGGGCAACATGCCCTATATCAGCGAAATCACATCGTTAATGATCTTTGTCCGCCTGCAAGAGTTTGATTTTGCTGGTGCTAGTGCCATTGCCTCTGTGGTGCTGATGACCTCACTACTGCTATTACTACTAATAAACCTGTGGCAGGCGCGTTATCTGCGCCGCATTCATGGACGATAAGGAGCAAACATGAACTCATTTAAGCCCTTAAGAGTCGGTGAAGCACCTCTTATCAAGTGGAGCCTGATTACCCTTGCCGTGTTCTTAGGCTTGCTCTTGTTGCTATTGCCGCTGGTGAGTATTTTTCAGCAAGCGTTTGTCGGAGGTTGGGAGCGTTATATTGGTCACTTAACTCAGCCAGATTCGCTGCATGCGATAGGTTTGACGCTGATGGTTGCGGCGCTCACCGTCCCCATCAATTTAGTGTTCGGGATCATGCTGGCGTGGAGCGTGACTCGCTTTGAATACCCCGGTCGCAAGTTATTAATCACGCTAATTGATATTCCGTTTGCGGTATCACCTGTCGTCGCAGGTTTGCTCTATTTGCTACTCTATGGCAACAGTGGTTGGCTGGGCGAATGGCTCTATGAGCACGATCTGCAGATCATGTTTGCTTGGCCGGGAATACTGTTAGTCACCATTTTTGTCACATGTCCCTTTGTCGCCAGAGAACTCATTCCATTGATGCAACAACAGGGCGCATCGGAAGAAGAAGCAGCAGTGATCCTCGGTGCCTCATGGTGGCAACTCTTCCGCAGAGTGACACTCCCTAATATCAAGTGGGCACTGATTTACGGTGTGATCCTCACCAATGCCAGAGCCGTGGGCGAATTTGGTGCCGTTGCTGTTGTGTCTGGCAACATTCGCGGCGAAACCAATACCTTACCCTTACATGTGCAATTATTGTATGAAGATTATCAGGCCGAAGCCGCCTTTGCGAGCGCGTCATTACTCGCCCTGATTGCACTAGTTACCCTAATGCTAAAAGCCGTCGTTGAATGGCGACAACAACGCAGTTTATCCGCCAATGACAATAAAGAGCAGAGCCAACTATGAGTATTCGTCTTACTAATATTTCCAAGAAATTTGGCAAGTTTCAGGCGCTTTCCCCGCTGGATCTTGATATTCAAGAAGGGGAAATGATTGGTCTGCTGGGACCATCTGGTTCAGGTAAAACCACGTTATTGCGGATTATTGCTGGGCTCGAGGGAGCCGATAGCGGCAACATTTATTTCGGTGACCGAGATGTCACCCAAGTGCATGTGCGTGAAAGACGCGTGGGTTTTGTGTTTCAAAACTATGCGCTGTTTCGCCACATGACAGTCGCCGATAACGTCGCCTTTGGGCTCGAAGTCATGTCCAAAAAGCAAAAACCTTCAGCGGCAGAAATACGTAAACGTGTGACACAATTGCTGGAAATAGTGCAACTAGGCCATCTCGCGCAGCGCTACCCCGAACAGCTCTCAGGTGGACAAAAACAGCGCATTGCCTTGGCCCGTGCACTCGCAACCCAACCCGAAGTCTTGCTACTCGATGAACCCTTTGGCGCCTTGGATGCCAAAGTGCGTAAAGAACTACGCCGCTGGCTACGCAGTCTGCATGAGGAATTAAAATTCACCAGCGTATTTGTGACCCACGATCAAGATGAAGCGCTTGAACTCTCCGATAGAGTGGTGGTGATGAGCAATGGTCATATCGAGCAGATTAATACACCAGCTGAGTTATACTCGCATCCCAATAGTCGCTTTGTGTTTGATTTTCTTGGTAACGTCAATGTCTTTGAAGCCAGTTGGCAACAAAAGCGTTGGGAAAATGGCCAAGCATTTTTGACGCCACCAGAACAACAAACACTGCAGCAAGATGGCGTGCTCTATGTTCGCAGCCACGAATTATCGCTGTCAAACAAGCCTAATAGTCAGGCCAATTTGCCGTTCGATATTGTCTCCATGACCCCCATTGGCGCCGAAGTCAGACTGGAATTAGCCCCACACGGCTGGCATAGCGATGAGTTGTGGGAAGCCAAGTTCACCCACCATAATCTGCATGAACTCGGGTTACAAAAAGGTAGTATGGTTTACGCCACCCCAAGAACCGGTTACTTCTTTGGGGCACAAGGTGAAAGCTCGCCAACGCGTCTAAGCTGGCCATTCCTGACACCGGGCAGTCTCGCCTTTGATATCTAATCATCAAGGTTGAAATCAGCAATATTAGCGGTATCACTGGCAGTGATACCGCCAAAATTCAAACCATTCAGAGAGATATTGTCGCCCGAACACCAAAGTATCCATTTGGCATTGCAGCGACAACTTTTGGTTATAGCGACAGCTTTGATTTTTGATGCAAGCGGTAACGAGAAAACCCAAGATACAGCCAAAACCGTCAGCTAGATCTTGGCGCTGTCCCCTCCGAAGTTAATTATGGATGGCATATACAGCCCATCCATGTTGAATCAATAGGGCTGATAAGCAGATTTATACCTATTAATCAACACATTAGATGTTTATAACAAATAATTATTGCAGAAGTACTCATAAAATCAGCGGGTAAACGAATTAACTAACCGAGGTTAATAATTCCAATTTCAGCCTATACATTTCATCAACTGACACCACTTTCACGCTGCTTATTTCAATAGAACCTTCTTTCGCCCATAAAAATGGATAAAAGCTCAGGCATTTATCTGTAGCTATCTGTGAATAGGTTTTTTGAAAGCGATCTTTACCTAAACTCGCATAAAACTCATTGATTCTCTTAGTAGCTGACCATTGAAAAAAATCTGTGAACCCGATTTCTAACCCTTCCCAATGAATTGAGTCTGGCGACCAATAGTATATATTCCCAACATCTGCGCCTAAACCGCCGCCGTTGATAGCAAAAAATCCACCAACTACGTCATTCGCCACTAACAGATAATGTTCACTTCTATCCCAATCAGTAAGGTTTCTAGACAATCTTTCATGTCCAGAGCCGAAAAATCGAATCCATCCATTGTCGATCAAAATCCCACCAGTTTCGTAGGCAATAGCCCCTAATACCGAACGAGTCGATACTTGAAGGGATTCAAGTACTTCAACCCGATCCTTTGAAGGCGGCAGTATTTCTACACAATGCTCTGCACCAGCAACCATTTCATTGACTACTTTTATGCCAGAGTCTTCGATATCAATCAGTTCATATATACTTTTCAATCTCTTATCCTTGTATCACTAATATCCATTAAAACAACTCATCATTCATAACAGTACCTTGGGAATGTCGAAAATAACTAAGCCAATATAGCGTTTAAAAATGCTAGTTAGCACTTATGGTACTAAGCAAAAATCTTACTCATGGGCATTCACGGTTCGGCCTGCGGCCCATTGCCTAAGCGCATTGATTTTATCGCTCATGACCACAGATAAAGGCCGTGTTTTGCTGAGTTCTTCAAGTAATAGCACTTGATCAACACTGCGCTCAACGCTTCTTGCTGTATACATAGCTGCAATTACAGCTTGTTCGATTTCTGCGCCAGAAAATCCTTGGCTGCGGGCCGATAATTGAGCGAGATCTAAGCTCGCCACATCGATTCCACGGCGCTGACAGTGGATTAAGAAGATAGCTTTGCGTATAGCTTCGTCGGGTAAATCGACAAAGAAGATTTCATCCATCCTGCCCTTTCGCATCAATTCTGGCGGCAGAGCTTGAATGTCATTGGCGGTCGCCACCACAAACACTTCAGATTTACGCTCCGCCATCCAAGTGAGTAAGGTGCCGAGTATCCGCGTCGATGTGCCCTCATCGCTGCTACTGCCGCTTAAGCCTTTTTCAATTTCATCTATCCAAAGCACGCAGGGCGACATCATGTCAGCAAGCTCCAGTGCATGCCGTAGATTCTTCTCAGTTTCACCTATGTATTTGTTATATAAGGCTGCCATATCGAGTCTGAGCAAAGGTCGTTGCCAAACGCCCGCAACCGCCTTAGCCGCGAGGCTCTTACCACTGCCCTGAACACCGAGCAGCAAAATCCCCTTGGGCGCATCGAGCACCTTGGTGTGTTGCACAGAAGTCGGCTTATCGGCTTGGCCAAGGGTGCTGACTGCCGCGATAGGTACACGTTGCTTGAGCCATTTTTTTAGATTATGCAGCCCGGCGATCTGCGAAAAATCACTGGTGTCGTATTCAAATTGCAGCACACCGTTTAAGTCGAGTAACTGAAACTTGGCTTTATTGATGGCATCGATATCTGACAAGGTAATAGCGCCATCATCGACTATGGCTTTGCGCACCAAACGGCGGGCATCGTCTAAGGTCACGCCCCGCAGATTCTCCGCCAATTTGACCACAGCGGCATCATCGACCTGTAGAGACGTGCCTTGATGACGAATTTTATCGACTTCGAGATAAATCAGGTTTTGCAATTGCACTGTGCTTGGCAAGGTTAATTGAAAATAGGCGCAATAACGTTTGATTTCGGGCGGGATATCAAAGGCATGACTCACCAGCACTAATGTGTGTTGCAGCGTTTCGTATTCGAGGGCGATTTCTTTAAGTAAACGGACATTTTTTGGCGCATCAATCACAAAGGGATGAAAGTCGCACAGCACATAAATCCCCTGCTGCGAGGTTGATTTAATTTGTCCAAGCAAATCTGTGGGTTCGCTATTAAATTTTTGTGCCGCCATAGGTTTATCGACCCGTGCTAAACCTTGGGTAATGCTCCAGGTAAACACAGGTTGATAGAGTACACTGGCGACCCGCTTAAGTAACTCGACCACGCGATATTCTTCATAGGTTTCAATCACTACAATTGGCGTATTGGAGCGCAGCACTGAGGTTAAATCGCGAATATCTTGCATGTCTTTCACATCCCTTTTAACTAACCTAAAAATTGCCACAAAAAAGTCCAGCGAACTGGACTTTACACCAACCTTTACACTGAACCGAACAAAGTGCTCAACAAACAAGATTTAACGGTTTAGGCACTAATGTCCATCAAAAAATAAGTAATTCAACCAGCCTTGCATCCTGAGTAATACCTTCCGCATTACAGCCACATGGTGAAAGTGTTCAGTGTAAATAGCCACTTGGCCTGACACTCCAGCAGGGAACTCTTTACGAATAGCGTCGTCATCGATATCAATCAAAACAACCACTCGACCATTTTGAAACAGACGACTGGAGGACGCTAATACACCACCCATTTGGATTTCACCTTCAGCCATTGCAGGTAGCACTTTCGCCACTTTGCCTTTAAACACTTTCCCTGGCGCGGCATCGAGAATAATTTCGGCCTCGTCGCCCTCTTTCAGGCGCAGTAGAGAATTCTGCCAAAAGGCTCCGGCAAAATAACGTTGCTCATCAGGGATAAAACTCATCACGGGCCGTAACGGTAAAGGCACAGCCATAGCCCCTGGACGGAGCGCCATTTGCGTGACGATACCATCAGCGGGTGCCCGTACTATGGTCTGCTCTAAATCATAGAGTGCGCTCGCTAAATCTCCCTGCAAGCCAGCCACTTTAGTATTAACGCCATCAATATTAGACTCATAGGCAAGCCTCATCCGTAACTCTTCTGATCTTGCGGCAGTTAACTGCGCTTCAGAAGCAAGATACAGTTGGCGTTTATTATCCAATTCCAATGCGGTAAAGGGAGAATTAGCGCCTCCTTTTCGATGACCGCTTTCATAGCGTTCATAGGCAGACTTATTACGGTCTTTATCAGCATTGACTCGCTCAACATTGGCTTTAGCCGATTCCAATGCCGCGGCGAGCTGTGGCACTTCTAACTCGGCAGCGACTAACGCGGCACGCTTACGCTTTACTACGGCCTCAAAGGGGATTGGATCAATTCGGAAAAGTACATCTCCTTGTTTAACAGGAGTATTTGGCTGCACTTCAACACGAGTCACTAACCCTTTTACCGCAGGGGTAATAGGAATGGTGACAAAATATTCCCGAGCAAAACGTGAATAAGGATGGTTATAGTTCATTAGCAGTATTAAGGCACCAATGAGCACCACGCCCCCCAAAACGGCAGTAGGCACAGTCCATTTAGTCAGCGGGATTTTAAACACTTTAAAAATAACAATACAGATGGCGGCATAGGTCAGTATCAGTAATAGATCCATTTTAGACCTCGACTTTATTGGTAATATTCGGCTCTTCAACAGCTGCGCTTGCTTGTTCTAATTGCTCAAGTCTCGCTTGTAACGCTATTACCGTCTGACGTAAAGTGCCCACATCCTCCTCTAACGCCTGCTCTCGTTTCATCACAGTACCAAATCCCCAGCCACGATCTTCTCGATATAAGGTGGCCCAGATCCATAAAAATGGCCAAATAGCATGTAACGTTAATAAACTCACCCATCCCGCAATATGCAGGGCATCTTGCTGTGGGTGATTACGCTTTTTGGCAATTTCGTATGGAATATCATGGATAGCAATCACACCATAAAAAATAACGACAACCACAAAAAATAAAATCCCTAACGCAAAGTAATCTAAAAACATTTGAATCCCCTCAATCATCATGATCACTAATCAAACAAACACAGTTGAATATCTCAAGGCTAAAATTAACAACTAAACAACATTATAGAACAACAAAAAACAATCACTTCCAGCCAAGTCAAATTGAATCGTGTTAACACCAAACCCAGTGATCTAAAGCACACTTGTTTATTTACATCATGCTCTAATGTGCCGTTCGCGTTAAACTCATGGCTAAATTGCGCGCCATGACGCAATCCCTACAACTGCGAATAAAGGAATCACACATGATAGGCACTCCCTACACTGAGGGCGCACGACGCGCCATGTTGCTCGGCTGCGGTGAACTTGGCAAAGAAGTGGCCATTGAACTGCAACGCTTAGGCGTTGAAGTGATTGGCGTTGACCGTTACCCCAACGCCCCCGCCATGCAAGTCGCCCATCGCTCCCATGTGATCAATATGCTCGATGCTAAAGCCCTGCGTGCAGTTATCGAGTTAGAGAGACCGCACTTAGTCATCCCTGAAATTGAAGCCATCGCCACCCAAACCTTAGTGGACATGGAAGCCGAAGGGGTAAATATCATCCCCACAGCTCGGGCAACTAAGCTCACTATGGACAGAGAAGGGATTCGTCGCCTCGCCGCTGAAACCTTAGGTTTACCGACTTCACCGTATTTTTTCTGTGATACTGAAACCGAATTTAATCAAGCGATTAGCAAGATAGGCGTGCCCTGTGTGGTTAAGCCAGTGATGAGTTCATCGGGCAAAGGTCAGAGTGTTATTCGCGATATCGACCTCAGCCATAAAGCGTGGCAATACGCCCAAGATGGTGGCCGCGCTGGCGGCGGTCGCGTGATAGTCGAAGGTTTTATTCCCTTCGACTATGAAATCACCCTGTTAACCATCAGCGCAGTCAACGGCATTCACTTTTGTGCGCCCATTGGCCACAGACAGGAAGATGGCGATTACCGTGAGTCATGGCAGCCACAAGCCATGTCAGATGAAGTGTTAGCAAAATCCCAAGCGATCGCGAGCAAAGTCGTCGAAGCCCTTGGCGGGTATGGATTATTTGGCGTAGAGCTGTTTGTTAAAGGCAATGAAGTGTATTTCTCCGAGGTATCACCAAGACCACATGACACAGGGCTCGTGACACTCATCAGCCAAGATTTATCGGAATTTGCCCTGCATGTGAGAGCGATTCTGGGTCTGCCCATCCCCAATATCCATCAGCATGGCCCAAGCGCCTCGGCGGTGATTTTGGCCGAAGGCACCTCGAGCAATATCCGCTACCAAGGCATTGCCGCCGCATTAGAGGCGGTCAACACTCAGCTTAGATTATTCGCCAAACCCGATATCGATGGCCGCCGCCGCTTAGGTGTCGCGCTTGCTCGTGATATCGATATCGACAGCGCAGTCAGCAAAGCACTCGATAGCGCCAGTAAAGTGAAGGTCATCTTTTAAACTGTTTTATCGGTTTTAAATTGGCTTCAAGCACAAGCGACACATCAAAGGGAAATGCGCTGCAACGCCATTTCCCTTTTCCAATGCACACAGTACAGCATCAAGAAACTTTACCAATAAAAAGTGACCCACCCCAACCGACAGAGTAAACTAGCGCCTTTGTCTTGTGGCCTAAGATTGCACGCCAAGCAAAACAAGCCCTGTGGTACGAGTTTAATTTTGGGCGAGTTGTTCAAAGCAATTTATTGCGAGCGCTTATTAAGACGATTGATTTCGAGCAGTGGCTTAATTCGAGCGTGATCTAAGTAAACTCCAGCAGCAAAAAACCATTAGTAATAGAAACCAAAAGTAGTAGAAACCAATGCAGCTTCAGCCTTCTTGCTTTACCTCTTTCACACAAGCCATTGATGCCTATGCCCTACCGCAGCGTTTTACCTTTCCTTTCTATTACGAACCGCATCCATTATGCGTGCTTGCAGCCAACGAATTACAACACCACCTCGAGACTCAAAGTGATTGGCAACATAACTTTGGCCTAACGGGTGAGTTAACCGGCGCCATTGGCAAGATGTTCGGCGTATTGCTGGTGCAAACACCACTGGGCGAAGTGGGCTATTTGTCGGCATTTTCGGGTAAGTTGGCCGAGCAAAATCATTGGCCGCGCTTCGTTCCACCTGTATTTGATATGCTAGCTAAGGACAATTTTTTCCACGCTGAAAACCTGCAAATCAACCAAATTAACGAGCAGCTGTTTGCAGTAGAAAATCTTCCCGACATTCCGAGGTTATCAACCGAGCTAGAAACTGAGCAGGCTCAAGCGCAAGCCAAACTTGCCGCCCACAGACAAGTGATGATCGATGGCCGCCAATCCCGCAAGGCGCAGCGCAATCAACTCGCAGCCCAATTGGCTACCAATCCGACTGATGAGATCTTGCGTGAAAACGCAATAACTGAAGCCAAGCTCAGCCAAGAAAGCATCAATGAAAAGAATCAGTTAAGAGATATTAAACGCTATTGGGATGAACGTATCCATACCATCAGCCAAGCGCTAAGCCAACTGACAGATGAGCGCGAGACGTTACGACAACAGCGCAAACGTCTCTCGGCCGCGCTGCAGCAAAAGTTATTTGAACAGTATCGTTTTTTGAATATTAAAGGCACAGAAAAGAGCCTTAACGGTGTATTTAATGGCACGGTTGAGTTAACCCCGCCCGCAGGCTCGGGCGAATGTGCTGCGCCCAAGTTGTTACATTACGCCTTTAAACATGACCTTAAGCCATTAGCGATTGCCGAGTTTTGGTGGGGCGCACCGCCAAAATCAGAAATTCGCCAGCATAAGCAGTTTTATCCCGCCTGCCTGCGAAAATGCCAACCCATCTTGGGGCATATGCTCGAAGGGCTCGCAATCGATGACAACCCGCTGCTGACCAACCCCGCCGAAGGCAAAACCTTAAGTATCCTCTATCAAGACGAGGCGATGGCAATTGTGAACAAACCCGCCGAGTTTTTATCCGTGCCCGGCAAAGAGATTGAAGACTCAGTGTATTCGCGCATCCGCCAAACTTTTCCCCATGCCACAGGGCCGCTAATCGTCCACAGGCTCGATATGTCGACCTCGGGATTAATGGTGATCGCATTGACAAAAGACGCCCATAAACAGCTGCAAAAACAATTTATCCAGCGCACTGTAACTAAACGTTATGTGGCGCTGTTAGCGGGAATTCCTACCGTCATGGCAAATACGCAGGCGACGGGTAACATCTATTTACCCTTGCGTGGCGATTTAGACGATAGACCGAGACAACTCGTTTGCCATGAGTTTGGCAAAGCAGCCGAAACCCATTGGGAATTGAGCCAAATAGATGGAATGGCACGTACAGCCCGCGTGTATCTGTATCCAAAAACAGGCAGAACCCATCAACTCAGGGTTCACTGCGCCCACTCAGAGGGGCTAAATACACCGATTGTCGGTGACGACCTCTACGGCACTCGCGCCAATAGCCTGCATCTGCATGCCGATTTATTGATGCTTCTGCATCCCGTTACCCGTGAGCAGATGCGTTTTCAAGTCGATCCTGATTTTTGAGATCTGAGTTCTAATATTGATTAACAAGGCAGCAAAAGAAAAACCAAGCTTAAGGCGTGATATCAAAGCTTGAAGATTAAGATTTGACGCAGGCTCTTTGACCGCGATGTAAATGTAAAAGCGGGCTTTTTCGGGCATAGTAATGCCTCACTCAAAACGGAATCGATAGCAGTAGTATGGGTATAGGCAATCTGGTTAAAAACATTAGCCGAAATCAAGGGTTCTTATGCGCTTTGCTGAGCGCCGCCGTATTCATGAGCGCCTGTCAGCCCGCATCGGAACCGAGTGAACTCATAGCAAACCTAAATGCCAGTCATATAGCAGAAGTCACCTCCGTAACTGCAATGCCTCGCGAACCACTTTCGCAAGAAGTCTATATCTGGCAGCGCCAATGGCGCCCCGCTAATCAAACGGCATTAGTGCAAAGCCAAGGGGTATTCCAAGGATTACGTATTTTAGCGCTGCAAGCGCACCCAAAACCCAATGGCGCAGATATTTGGTTTGAAGTCGCGGTCAATCATGCTTGGCTTCAGGCCGATCCTAGACCTAAAGTCGCCGTGATCCGCTTAGATGGCCAGCTGAGCCATTTAAATGATGAAGCAGTGATCCATAAAATCAGCCAAGTACTTAACAGTTGGCAAGCAAAAGGCACACACATCACAGGGGTTGAAATCGACCACGACAGCGCTAGCAGCAAACTGCCCGCCTATCGGGATTTTCTTAAGAAGCTTAAAGCGCAGCTACCCGCAGAGCTCAAACTCAGCATTACCGCCCTGCCCGCTTGGCTCAATAGCACCGATTTCCCCGCATTGCTCACTTATATTGATGAACTCGTGCTGCAAATTCACAGCGTAAGCGATCCACGCCTCGGGCTATTCGATGCAACTCAAGGTTGGCAGTGGGTGCAGCAACTCTCAAATATCAGCACTGTGCCTTACCTTATTGCGCTCCCCGCTTACGGCTCGGCGGTCATCAGCACAGCTTCAGGTTATAAAGTGGAGAGTGAAACACCGCTACGGGGTCAACTCAATGACTCCCATGCTGTTGAGGAACTGATGGCAGATCCGCAAGTGTTACAAGCTTTTGTGCACAAACTGCAAAGCCGCACTGATGCCAAGCTTAAAGGCATTATCTGGTTCAGGCTCCCGCTAGAAGGAGATAAAAGGGTTTGGCCACTTGATACCTTAATCGCTGTGGCGCAGCAAGGTGAGCTTACCGCCAAGATTGAGTTAGTGCTCTCAAGCGATAACGATATTCAAACAACACTAGCCACTGAAAATAAGGCTAAAAGCCAACAAATCCTCAAGCCACAGCTCTTCCAATTGAGCTTAATTAATCGCGGTAATATTGCTGGCGACATTCCCGCGAGTTTGTCCCTAGCGGGACAAGCTTGCAGCGGGTATGATGCGCAAAATGGCTATCGCGTGATACAAAAAAATGGGCTGTTAATCTGGCAGTGGCGAGCTGAAAATACCGCCACATTGGCGCCGACTGACACTGCTCCAAGCGCGACGAACATGCCAATGCCGCAAGCACACAAACAAACTCAAAAACACATGCTCAACCCTGGCGGCCACAAAGTGATAGGCTGGGCACGTTGTGAGTCATTATATTTACAGGGAATTTATGCGCCATAAGCCAACATCATCGTCCACAATGGCAAAATCCAATCGGGCTTTTATGCTTAAAAAGACCACGCTTATCTGTTTAAGCCTATTTTCGCCAATGCTATTGGCCTGCGGCCCCGACTTCCCTTTGCAATTGACTCAAGACAGACAGAGTAATCTCAGTTATTTACCGCAAACCTCTTTCAGCCAGCAGCTTACCGCCCTCGCAAAACCTTTGCCTTGGCAGTATCAAGATGCGCCAGCTGCGCAGGAATATCTGTGGGATGAGGTGCATAGCCGTTATCTGTCACAAACTCGTGCTTTTGAAAACAGCGAATTAAGTGAAGCCCATTTGATCTTAGTGAACACACTAAGGGATGCGACAGGCCCAATCGAGGCCGAACAAATGGCCGCCAAGTTGGATAAGGATCTGCCCCAAGCGCTGACCTGGTACACCTTAGGCGCCGTGGCGTTTGAGGCGCAAGACTACGATAGAGCGAGTAACTATTTCAGCAAAATCATTAAATTACCAGAAAGCGAACGCGCATCTCGCAGCCTGTGGGCACTCTATTCGCTGTCGCGTATTGAGCTTATCTTAAGTAAAACCTCAGCGGATCCTGAGCACTTTAATCGTGCCAACGCTTACCTGACTCAATTGCAAACCGAAGTCGCCCAAGGCGCCGCCGATCCCCTGCGCTTGAGCTTAGCAAGCCTAGGTGAGCAGGCTTATATCCTGCTGCACCAAGGCCAGCCGAGCCCACAAGTTACCAATCAAGGTGCAGATGGTACTGAGCTACAAATGATGCTTAACCCTGATGCACTGAATAAGGCTATTGAGCTCTATGCCACCCAATCAGTACAGGGCGATAGCGGCGGTTATGATTCTTTATTGATGTTAAGCCGTACCTTGATGGGGAAAGATATTGCTGAGCTGAAACCGTTGCTGCAACAGACAAGCGTGCAGCAGTTATTGATTGCCTATTGGCAAAGCAGCACCAATGAATTTGCCTACGATGGCCAGCTTTCAGAAATGGGCTCAAAGGTAGCTGAAATCCTCAAAGTGTTTCCAACCGATGGTTTACAGCTCAACCATGGCGATAAATTAGCGGCAATTTATTACCAGCTAGGGGATTACGCCAGTGCTGAGCGCCTATTGACGCTCGCGAAACCCAGCGGCCTCACTTGGTGGCTAACCGCTAAATTAATGCTACAAAAGGGCGATCAAGCAGAGGCGGCCAAGGCCTATGCTCAGGCGGCGCGTCACTTCCCCAAACAATCCGATGAAGCATTGGCTACAGTTGATGCCGAAGAGACTCAGCAGCAAGCCATTAATGCCGATGAAGATAAAGCCACTTACTGCCGTATTCGCGCCGAGCAAGGGGTGTTATCCCTAGAGCGCGGTGAATATGTCGATGCGCTCAATCACTTACTCGCCAGCGGCGACGAATACTGGCAAGACATAGCCTATGTGGCGGAGCGCGTGCTCACCACGGCTGAGCTTAAGTTATTTATCGACGAGCATGTGCCGCTTATCGCCTTCGAATATCCTAAAGATAGCGACTGGTACGATAATATAGAGCCGATTAACAATCGCTTACGCTACTTGTTAGGTCGCAGATTATTACGTGAAGGGGCTATCGCTGAAGCGCCTGCTTATTTCCCTAACCCGAATCTTAATGCCAGCGCCCTCGCCTACGGTACTGAGCTGAACGCGGCGAAAAATGCAACAGGCATAGATAGCGCTAAGGCCTATTGGGCTGCGGCAGAACTTGCCCGCCACCAAGGTATGGAAATCTTAGGGTTTGAATTAGCTCCAGATTACGCTATCTACCAAGGGGTATTCGATCTAAGCGATTGGAATGAACCGAGCAAGTTAGCAGAGAAAGAACAACTGCGATTAAACGCCAGCCAAGCCGTTCCCGATAAACGCTTCCATTATCGCTACACAGCAGCAGAACTGGCCAACAAGGCATCGGAGCATGTTCCCCACAACAGCCAAGCCTATGCCGCGCTACTCTGCCAAGCCACGGGTTGGGTATTGTATCGAGATCAAGAACTTGCCCTACGCTACTACAAAAAATACGTCGCTAACGGCCCCTTTGTGCCTTGGGCCGAAAACTTTGGTATGCAGTGTGAAGCCCCCGATTTTGACGGTGCAGTAAAACGAGCACAGGCCAATGAAATTGCAAAATGGAACGCCCTGTACCACAAGCTGAAAAAGCCGGTTGTATTTGGCGTATTAGCCATCACGGGTTTATTGGGTGTGTGGTGGATGCGTAGAAGAAAGGCTCAAGCATAACTAACCATTCAGGTCTTTCTCTCTTAACGTCGATATGATGAAAAGAGAGAAAGACGCATACCGCTTTACTTGTTCACACAGTTAATCACGTCACCCTGTAAATAACCGTGCACATTCGCCACGGCAATATTGAGTAGACTTTGTCTAGCTTCCTTAGTCGCCCACGCGTTGTGGGGACTAATGCTGATATTCGGTGCATGCAATAAGGGATTATCCGCGCTGGGCGGCTCGGTCGATAATACATCGACACCGGCAAATAGGCGGTTTTGCGAAAGCGCTGCAGCAAGCGCGGCTTCATCAATTAACCCACCGCGCGCTGTATTAATCAGCAGCGCATTAGGCTTCATCAAGGCGAGAGTTTGTTGATTGATAAATTGCTCAGTCTCAGGGGTAAGCGGGCAATGCAGCGAAATAATATCTGATTCGCTCAGCACAGTCTCACGCGTTACCCAAGTGACACCTTGGGGCAAATCTTTAATCACTGAGCGGGTATTGACGAGCACTTTCATCCCGAATGCAAGGGCGAGCGTCCCAACCTGCTGGCCAATATCACCGTAACCAATCAAACCTAAGGTCTTGCCTTTTAAGGATTGCAGCGGCATTAAGGTAAAACAAAAATCTTGGCAGTTCACCCACTGACCATCGACCACAGCTTGATGATGGGCAGCCACGGCTTGGGTGTGATGCAGTATATGGGCAAACACCATCTGCGCTACGGCATCGGGCGCATAGGCAGGCACATTTGTCACCACTATGCCTTGCGCTTTAGCTGCCGCGATATCGACAACGTTAGTGCCCGTTGCCAGTACACCTATATATTTAAGTGCGGGAAGTTGCGCCAGAGTCTCGGCATTGAGCGGCGTTTTATTGGTGAGAATGACCTCAGCACCTTGAGCACGTACGACAACATCGGCGCCCGCAGTGCGGGGGAAACACGTAAACTCGCCTAGTTCAGTCAAGGATTGCCAACTGAGATCGCCAGGATTTAAAGTTTCGCCATCGAGTACAACTATCTTCATGCCGCTAAATCTCCTTTTAAAACGATGTGTTAGTGCTAAAAGCTGACTTTGAGTCCAAGGTTAGCCTGCGCCTGCCACATCACATCCGACGTAATGTGCCATAGGCATTCATCTTCATTGCAAAACAGTGAGCTGTCGCTGTTGATAAACGTCGCGTAACCGCGGATATCTGCAAACAAACCAAAGTGTTGAGTGACTTGATACTCTACCCCACCGCCAATCCCCATAGAGAAACGCGTTTCACTCGACCAAGCGTCAGGCAGCATGCGGGTGATCCCTGCACTTGCGGTGACGTAGGGTCGAATATCGCCACAGGGAAAATATAAAGTGCCGCCTAAGTGGATGTAATCTAAGTCTAAAGAGGTAAGGCGATCAGGTGTAAACAAACCACCACTTTTGAGTTCAGAGGCTTGGTGACTGTATAAAAGATAAATATTACCGGGATCATTCGTGCCAATGCCCAGCATCAGGCCGTAATGGCTTGATTCCTCGACCTTCACATTTTTCTTGTCGCCCGTTTGATCTGCGTTGACGTCAATTTTATTAACATCAAATTGACCGCCACCCAGACTATAACCGCCAAAAGGTGTGACAAACACCTCGGCCTGCGTGGACATAGTCACAGGTAACAAACTCGCCAACAGCAACAGGCTTTGCGTGTGTTTCATAATGAATTCCTTATCTTTTATACAATCCAAAGCAATCAAGACTAACGCATACCGCGCTCAGACTTGACTCTGTCATAGGCCGCTTGAATATCCTGTGCCTTACGATTCGCCAGCTCCATCATTTCCGGCGGCAATCCCTTAGCGACTAACTTATCGGGAT
>Ga0070748_1000114_pt1 | contig 42070 bp, 52 predicted proteins | sample VirMetDEL_Nov_12_FD_77015 | JGI IMG/M metagenome (GOLD analysis project Ga0070748, IMG submission 77015) | Aqueous microbial communities from the Delaware River and Bay under freshwater to marine salinity gradient to study organic matter... | ecosystem: Environmental > Aquatic > Marine > Coastal... | reverse complement strand
TTGAAATAATTAGGAATCTTGATTACGTAACCCATAAAATTGAACTGTTGAATATTTAGATCTTATTGCTTGTATTGGTTCAAGCACCACACCACCGGCACTATAACAATGAAGAACGCTGCCACCGGGACCAACATTAACCCACAGCCCGCAATGATGGACAAGCTTTTTAGAATTGCCAAGACCAACGGTGCAAAGGTGGGCCGGCTTGTCTAATTGTTTCCAGCCACCGGCGATAACCTTATTGATCCCTTTAAAGCGTTGTAGGTCAGCCCGATCTATCTGTGGATACATTGGTAGCTCAGTTTCTTTAAACTTGGCATATATGTCCACAACAAGCCCCCAACAATCAAAAGCGGCTGGTCCCCTTGCCCCGGCTTCCCATGGGAGGCCAATATAGTTTGCGATGTTTCCAAGTGTCATAAAGCGGGGTTGCTATTTAGTGTGTAAAGTTCTGTTAGAAAACCTTTATTGATAATATCGGCAAAGCTGGCTGAACCTGATACCTGCTCCGGTGTGATTTTAACCGCTGTTAAATATGACGTAAGCGGGGGGTCATTGTGGGGTCTTGTTAAATCACTTAATAGATAGATTCTATAATTTAATTGGACCGGCTCATTTGCGACTTTGATCGCTTCTTTTAAAAAGTCACTTGCAACAAGTTCGGTGTTGCTAATGGCAATATCTAAAGCCCTAATACCCTGCTTGTTTTGGGGTGCTAGTTTCACATTTAAACCAGACGCCTTGAATGTGAAAAGGGGACCACCTGAAACAAGCGGTAAATCCATGTCGACATTATTTTTGATTAGATACTGTGTATCTCCGCTGCTATGTGAGATTTCAAATGTTTCAAACACCGGGTTATCACTTTGTGACAATGCGTAGGCCTCTTTCAATGCTTCCGTGTAGTTGCTCATTACGGTATTTTTTTGATGGCTTCAGTTAATTCGTCTAGCTTTGGTGCAAGTTGTTCTGCTATGTAAACCCGGCCTTTAAGCTCCCCGACTTCCCTTGTCACATTTAGCAAACCTGTTTGAGCCTTTTCATGTTTAACTTCACACTCCTTAGCCCTTGTGATAACCATTTTCCATAAAATTCCCATTGCAACGAGAACGCCACCTGTCACTGCTGTTTCTAAATCGTCCATTTGTTATGTAAGGAAACCCTATGTAAAGAACCCCCCAACATGCAAGCATGTAGGAGGGTTGGGGTAACTAGGCCACAGGGGGTTATTTGGGGGTAGGTGGGAACCCACCCCTCACAATGCCGGCGTTGGCAAGGTAACTCCACACAAGGGCCGACAGGGGGGCAAGCCCGGCAATAAGTTTCACAGCCATGCCACTATCAATCCAATTAAACTGAACGGCGATTGCGGGTAGGATTGCAAGAAACTTGCGGACCAGTGTGAACAGGCTTTCGGCCCCTTCATGTTTAACAACGGCGAACCCAATGGCCACAATTGCCACAACAGCCCCGGTAATACTACCCCACGTTTCGCCGGGTAATGCGGCAAAAAATAGTGCTCCAATGATTGTAACAAGTTCGCGAACTTGTCCTAGTATCTGTTTTGTATTCATAGATTATTTGATTTGATACCAATCATTCCCGTTGGTGAGGAATGTTGCAGACCCAAAGTCTGTGGTGATAGAAGTGCCACCATAAATAACTTCACCATTGGTGGCATCAGTAGATTGCAAAGCAATTGTAATATTGTTTGCTGAAGCATTACCATCTTTATCAATGATGGTAACTACATGAGCATTATTTTCTATTGCCCCTGTGTTTAAGATTCTAGGCAACCTGACTGTTCGACTCCCTGTTGCGGTTCCAGCAGCAAAGAAATATCTTTCAATGCCTGTGATGTCCATAAAAGTCCCCTCTTGTGTGGCAATCAAATTGTTTGGTCGAATTAAGCTTACCTCAGCATAGGGGTCATTATCATCAATGGTGGAGATACCCGATCTGATTAGCATTCTAAGGTCATCACCCCTATCGTTTGCCTCATCAAGTGCATAGAAGATGTGACCGCGTGAAGCATCATTCCAAATTGAGGGCGTCCCACCATCATTATCATGGTCCACCTTTGTTGGCTTGGTGGCTCCTGGTCTGGTTGGGAATGGGGTTAAGTGAACCAGCTCATAAAGAGGGTTGTCGGGATCACTAACATCAGGGGCCATCCACAAACGAACTTGATACTTGGTTTCAATCATGCTTGAGAAAAAATACAAAGTATGGCCGGGCGTGCCAAATGCTGTGCAGCTGTTTTCAGTTAGCCAAATCAAAGGCGTGGTTCCATTTGTGATAGGAGGGGCAGCTGCGAAAAATACTGTGATGTTAGCAACCTCAACTGAAGCCCTTCCAGTCAGGACAATTGGAACATTACCCTCAGTGGATAGAAGGGATGCGCTTTTGAATGATGCTGACCCTCCATCATTTTGTAATACTGTCACACACTGCTCCAATTGGCCTCCTGTAATATGCAGATTGCCCCCTATCTGGTGAACCAATTTATCAGCAACAGAGGCATCCCCCAAAGTAATAACAGCATCAGCACCTTCCATTAATAGTCCAGTGGTGCATTCTGTGACATGGACGTGGTGTAAAAGAAGGACATTTGCTGTTGCGGATGGCACATCGAGTGCCCCCTTGTTGGTGGCATAAAGGCCAATCTCACACTGCTTAAATAAGCAGTTTTCCAAGAAGTATTTATTGGGTGTGTTCCATCGCATTCCAGTCCCAAATTCAGTCACCCATAAATTCCTGAATGTAATCGCATCACCTTGCCATGTAACTTCTGGATCCACCAAGTCATCAGCTGGCTGCGTCCAGATCCCATAACTCGCAGTCAACCGTCCCGGTCCTCTTATGTAAAGTTGCTCAATTGTTCCATAGTTGTTAGCAGATGTAGAGGCACCCGGTATTCTGGTCCCCGCATCATTAGGATCAGTCACTACCGAGAATGCTTTCCCAGTAACAGGCATGGCATCAAAAAGCAAGGAAGTCCCTCCAATGCTCTGTCCTTTGATTACTTGGCCTTTGTATTTCAAAATAAGACCTGTTGAGAAATTATAGACTCCATCCTTGATATAAAGTGATGCCCCTGTGTCAAGGTGTGCTTGGAATGCGGCGGAGTCATCCAAACCATCATTTGGAATTGCCCCGGCCGGAATGATAAAGCCTTCGACAGTCACATCAAATTGAAGTGCCATTTTCGCAAGCGAGTCTTGCGTTCCACCTTGTGGTAAAGTTACAACTGACCCAACCCCGGACGATGGACCGTTTACAACGTTTTCAATAGCAGTTGCGTTTTCGGCCAATTTGATTGCTGACTCTTCAATCGTTTGACCACCCGCAAAAAACGGAAGCCCAATTAGCATGTTCAATAGTATTTTTTTCATTTTGTTTTTATTGCTCCCAATCTTTCGGAAATATATTTGTAACAGCGTCGACCCCGGCGGCAAATTCAGCCTCGTAGTTTTCACCATAAAGTATCGCAGCCTCAAGTTCCAATGCACTAAGACCTGTATCAATTTCGCAAACAACGGTGAACCCAATTTCCCAATTGATACCACCGGACAAGTCCAGAACTTGATAGCTCCCATTGCTAATAAGAACTTCGACGTCTGTTAATACTTTGCTTGTCCCAACGGGTAAAGGAAAATTAAATTTGTTAGCACCATCGGCAAGCGAATGTTTGACAAACGCTTCAAAAACTTCCACCTGAAAAGGTGTGCAAGATAAGAGAATATTATAGTATTTACCATCCCCCGTGAAGCGTTGTCGTTGTCTAACATTACCACCCTCCATTTGATTGACAACAAGGTTGTTAACCGGGTTATATGAAATTCCAATTCGCGGGGCTGGTAAAACTGAGGGCCAAGTTATCATAATCCTTTTCTACTTAATCCGTAAGCCTGCTCCGCCGATTGCGAAATTTTACCTTCACCGGAAGCAAAGTCTTCAGCAACAGCATCTATAATGAATTGCAACTTTTCCCCATCACCGTCTGAGGTTTGCTTTGTAGTAATTTTAACCGGGGCATTGTTAATGATTTCCACATTAATGGTGGTGGCGCCGCTACCGCTACCCCCTGCGAAAAGCTCCTTGGTCTTTTGGGTGGAAATGATACCTGTGGGTCCTACAATCTCAACACCCTTTTCCCCGGCAACACCCGTTTGCCCGGACCCAAGTCTACCGCCATTATAGAACGCCTTGGGGGCTGCTACGCTACCAATTGTGGAAACGATATTAGCAGTAGCAGCGGCAACGGAAGCCATTGCCCCAATGTTACCCGGGAAAGGTAACGCAGCCGCATTTGCAATACCTTGTTGAATTTTAACAATTGAATCAGCAATGGCGAACGCCTTGGACGCTGCAAACATCACTTTGTAGATGCCACTTTGCTCACCCGCGAAAGTTTTAGTGATACCCAACAGGCTGCCATATAAACCAGAGTAGATAGCAATTTGATCTTGTTTGGCATTTGCTGTTGCGTTGGTTTTTTGCAACTCGATCGCTCTATACAATTCGGTCTCTTGCTGGCCCTTTTCTGTTAACAGTGAAAGACGTTGGTCATAGTAGTTTGCAATTTCCTCGAGCTCGGGGAAGCCTGCCGGGGCACCACCGAAACCACCACCACCGAAACTAGGGTCACCACCGGGTCCACTAAAACCAAAACCAAAACCGTCATCACTTTGACCACCTTTGCTTTTCTCAAATGCTAGAATTGTTTTAGCAGCGGCATCCTCCGCGGCCTTGGTTGCTAGGGGCGCGGCCTCCGCAATACCCATAGCCAAACCGACCATTGTATATCTACCAATTTGGGCAAAAACTTTAGATGGTGAACGTTCATCAAAGATACCCATTGTGGCATCGATAATTCCTTTACCCGCATCGATAACAGCGTCGACCGGGGCTAGGGCTGCATTTTTAATACCAATGGCAAGTCCTATCATTAGGTTCTTACCGGCCTCCATCATTTTGTCAGGTAGGGTTTTGAGATAGTCTAGAATTAATACAAAAGTGCCTTTTACGATTCCATGTAATCCCTTTATAAGTGAACCCACAATTCCGGTGAATGTTTCCCACCCGGTTTGATTACCTTCCAGATAGTTTGCAATGTTTTCAAAAACACCTTTGATAATATCAAATCCGCCTTTTAAAGAAACCAAGAAAATATCCCATATAACCCCAACCGTTTTTCCAAACACTTCCCACGCACCTTGTAAACCACCAATAGGCTCCAGCGCCTTGTCCAGCCAGACTATGAATTCCTGAACTTTAACAACCACGGCATTGAAGATTCTTATACCGGAAGTTTTAATGTCTTCCCATGCTTCCAATATAGCCGCGATCGTTTCGGCATTGCGTTGTTTCCAAGCCATGAAGGATTCCACAATGTATGTGAAAGCCGATTGGAAAAACTTCACCAATGAATCCCAATTCTTATAGATGAGGTAAGCCCCTGCCGCCAATACACCCAACACGAGGGTTACAGGCCCCGCCGCAGCGGCGAGCATGGCAAACATGGCACTCACACCCCCGGCAGCGGCAACCATGCTTACAAGGCTCCCTGTGGCAATTAACAAGGGTCCAACCAACAAGGCCACCCCGGCAGCAGCTGCGGTTACCAGAACCCCAATTCTAACAAGTCCCGGGTCAAGGGCATCCGCCGCTGAAAGTAACTGCGAAAAGCCTACTGCTACTTGAGCCAAAATTGGGGCAAGCACATCACCGACTTGAATCATACTCACATTAAGACTGCTCATCGCCTTTGTAAGTTTGGCACCATCACTTTCGTTCAATCTGTCATATTCCTTTTTGACAGATCCCAAAAACTTTGAGCTGTCCCCGGCAAGTTTGAAGTTTTGTTTTAGCAATTTAAGATTGCCAATAAGCGGGGAAATTGCACCGATAGATTCACGGCCGAACAACTTCATTGTTATACCGGCTTGCTTGGCTTCATCTACTTTACTGATGGCTTCCAGCACAGCCAGGATCGCGGCGGGGGCATCGTCTTTCAACATTTGTGCCATCTCACCACTATCAAAACCAAGTTGCTTCATTGAGGCTGCGGCCTCGTCGGTTGCCTTTTCCCCAATGGCCAAACTGAGGACCATGTTTTTCATACCTGTTGCGGCAATTTGGGCGGACGGGGAAACAGCGTCGAAACTAGCAGCTAAAGCAGCAAGCTCCCCTTGTGTAAGGTTGGTGGCATTTGCAATGGTGGCACCCTGCCTTCCAATGATTTGAGTAATCTTTTTAGCAGTCGAAGCGGTGTTGTCGCCAAAGTAGTTAAAGGCATCAGCGAACTTTAAAACCTCATTTGTGGACAAACCAAATGATGATCTAATTTTACCAACAATTTGACCGGCCTCTTGGGCTGCTTCGACAGATTTACCAAAGTCAAAAGCAACTGCGATTTGTTCACTTACCTTGGCAAACTCCAAAGCACCTTTTGCGCTTTCACCAAGCTTACCACCCTCGGAGACCAATGTAGCAATTCCACTTGCACCAATAAGGGAAGACCGACCAAGCTCTAAAATTTCCTTGCGAAAATCACCTGTGCTCACATCGTTCAAACCTTTAACGTTTTTTGATACATCAAGAAACGTTTCGGAAAATGTTAAACTTGCCTTTGTTGCAGCCCCTAGACCCACTGCGGCAGTTGCGCCAAATGCGGTGATAGCCTTACCCGCATTTTTAAAACCTTTGGCAGCTTGCTCGGCCCGGTTAAATTCACGAACCGATGTTTTTGCAAACCGCATCGCAGCGGCCTCAGCCTTGGCAAGTTGACCGAAATCAACAATAACTTTGCTGTAAAGATTACCAAGGTCTAAGGCTCCTGTCATTATTCTTAATTTTTAGAAGCCTTCTTTTCGGCCTCTGCTTTTAACTCAAACCAACCTATCATTTCAAACATTTCGGTATCTGTCATTTGCTCTTCTACTTCCCATGGGAACTTTCCAAGCTCGGTTGCTACTTTGTAAATTCGCAGTCTTTCAGGGTTGCCCCTTAAGGCTTTTTTACTTCTTTTTCTTCAACGTTGGAAAGTTCGGCGGCGGCTTTTGATAGCTTGTCAAACCAACCACCGGCAGGCTGCTCGGCAAGCATGTCGTAATCTTCAGGGCTGAAGATTTTAGTATTAGTTCCGGGGATAACAGTAAGTCCAATCACACCCCAAATTTGAAATTCGCTTGTGCTAAAACTTGGCTTATCAAGTGTGTTACCTTTGGCGTCCACAAATGACATCGACTTCGTTTGAATAGCTCCACGCTCCGCAATTGTGGGTTGGCGAACTTGGAATTTGATACCGTCAACTTCGACCGTTTGGGTTTTGAAGTTGCGTGTTTTACCGAGTGTGGCGGATCGATACTTGTCAATGCTTACAATGTTTTTGTTCATGCTTGGTTTTGTTTAGGATTCAATAATAGAAAATGCGAAAGGGGTAATACCGGGCAGGCTTGCAAGGTTAAACGAAAGGGCTTCCGTCTCGAGTGCCCCAAGGTCACCGGCGCCGGCAGTTGTTTCGATAACATACCACCCCTTGAAAATAAGGGTTCCAGCCCCGGCTTGAATTTCAATGTAGACCCTTTCGGCGGCTGCTTTGTGCATGCGAAATTTATTGTTGAGATCATCATAACGATCGACCGTAACTGTTACATCGAGCAGGCCTTGGGTCCGGGTCCGGTAACCCGCATTTTGAAAATCGGTATCATCCAAAATGTCACCGGCAAGTTCAATGCTATAAGCGTTTGAACCACCAATGGCGGCAACCCCTAGATATGCGTAATCGACAGTAACAGCGCCACCGGGGTCAGCGGCAAGTGTGATAATACCTTCAAAATAATCAACAGCCGTAACCACTGAACCACCAACGGTGACCACCGTCTCCGGATCAATCAATCGTCTCGCGACATCTGTGATTTGATAGGTTGTAGGGGTAAGCTCCGTGGTGGCTTCCCCTGTCACCACCACCCTTGATCCATGTGAATAGATTTTGGTGGTGTAAGCAGGCGAGGAAGACATTTAGAGTAGGGTAAGGGGTCCGGCTGGCTGGAGGGAAATACTAACAGTTTCGAGGCCACCAACGTCACCCGTCATACCAAAGGTTTCGATAATAACATCACCCTGAAGCCCGGTGCTATCAGCGTCACTTCCTGTTGGGAGGTATTGGAAGCCAAGGGTTGTTCGGGCCACCTTGGCAGCTCTCACAAGCGAAAGACCGTGGGCACCGGAGGCAATATCGACTGGACCATTACCCGTCATCGGTTTGAAGTTGGAATCAGCAGAAGCCGTCCAATCATTTAGCCCTTGACAACGTGTGCGATAGCCGGCGTTTGTCGCAAGGTCAGTATCATCCAAAATGTCACCACCAATTTCAAGCGATGGTCCGGTTGCGGGTAGATCATACCACGTTACTCCAGCATCATCTGATACTTGGACTTTCTTATTGTATGCGGCGGTGGAACTCATAGTTTCTTAAAGGTGGGTTTGTTCATGTAAATGTAGAAGTAGAATTAGGAGGAAAGCAAGTTTAATTTATGGCGTGAGAAGTTCATCCATCTGCTCAGGGGTGACCCCAACCTTGTCTTGGAGTTCTGTTGCAAAGGTGACAATCATTGGGTGATCTTTTTTAATATCAGATGTCATATCCCACGCATCTCGTAAGTCTTCATCCATAAGTTTCAACTCACGCTTGAAAGGCTTCCACAAGCCAGCGGCCTTAAGCCTTTCAAATAAAGTGTATTTGGTGATGGATCCAACTTCAGGGATTTGCGCTTCTAGTTCCTCGAGGGTGTAGTCGATAATTTGATAGCTCAAGCCGGTTGCTGAAAAGTCCTTTTTGAAATATGAAATTGCCGGGTCAAAGTCTACTCCTGATTCTGGCGGGTCTTGCTCTTCCAGATATTTGAAATTGGCAGGGGTGACCCTATCAATTTTCGACTCATGGGGCAGCCCGCTGTTTTTTGGCAAGAGGCTTTTCTTATTGGATTGGGTGACAATAAGGAAGGGTGAAATTTGAATTAGTTTTTTCATATTACTTTATGGGAACAGTGGGGAGTAGCGGGCAGACAAGTGGGCATTCCATTGTGCTAGTTGCGCTCCTGTAATGTGCTGTGAAAAATAGACAATCTCCCCAAGTATTCCAGAAAATCCCCCGTTGATATCAAAGCGACAAAATTGCCCCAGTGGGGTCGCCGGATCTCCGGCGTTGTATGCAATGTTGAGAACTGACCATCTATTGACGGTCTGGCTTGCTGCTCCGCCGTTCCCCATATTGGTAACCACCTGCGAACCAAAATTGAAATCGACAGTTGCGCGGTCTGCTACGTCATATCCATCGACTGATAACCCGTAGCCTGTTGTGGTGAAAATATAGCTACTTGTGGCATATCCTTGATCGTGTCCACATAATACGTTCCACCCGTTGTGTGCGGCAGGTGTTCCGTTCCAGATCATTTTCGAGGCCGCGAAAACGTGAGGCGGGCGGACCGTTTTGTCTAACAAGTTGAAAAAACTCCTCGCGACATTTGATTGCAGCCCATCAGCAACTACTGTATAAGTGTCGGCGGTGGCTTGGGCATAGTTCCCATTCCCTGATAGGTCCGGGACCCGGAGCAATACTGGGTCGTATTGCCTGAAATCCCAGTGACCTAGACAGTAGGTGTAATCTAACCCCTCTTCAACTATTGGGGTGCCGTCTCCATTAAAAAGATGCGGCGGAGCTGCTATTCCGTTGCTCATTTATGGTTGGTTTTTTAGGATTGTGGCTGCTCCTTTTGTAGCGGAGGCGAAGCGGTAGGAGATTGTGAAAATGTCATTCACGGCCCCGGCTGCGATGTCGGCCATGTCCCCCAACAATTCGAGGCGGGAATCGAGGGCCAAATCGTGCGCGGCGGTTTGTGTCACATCGACCGTGCCGGATTTTCCAACTATAACATTCGTGAAGGTGAGGGTGCCCGAACTATGCGCGAGGGCTAACGTTGAATTCGCATACGCCGTTATATCATGATTGATTGGGGCAGCGGCTGAAGTTAAAGCTGTCGTTGGTGCGATATAAGTTTCCACAACATTGACAGCAGCCTTGCTTGAAAGGTCCATGTAGGCAGCTGCTATAACGCCCCCTTGCCATTCCCCGCCCGTTATGGTCCCCACGGTTGTTAGGCTCGAGGTGAGCACCGTAGGGGCAAGGGTGGTGCCTGTTAGGCTGCCGGCGGAGCAGGTAACTGTAATACTGGTTGAACCATCAAAAGAAATACCATTTATATTAACCGGGTTGGTCAAAGCCCCGGCGGTCGCCACCACCTTATTTACGTCCAATGTATTCTCGGCATTGGGTAATCCAACTTGCGTTTTAGTAACACCATGCGGGTTGGCATTGTCAGTTGTGTGACTTGTTAAATTCGCACCGCTAGCTTTTAACCCCAAGGCCGTTGAAAGGGGGGTGTTAACTACCGGCAAATCAACAGTCGCTTTATCAGTAAGTTCTGCAAATGTGGTCGCACCCTCACCCGCAATACCAACGGGTATCAACACCCCGTTGTCATCACTCATTCTAAACTCAACTGTTGCATTTGGCACAACACCATTAAGCTTGAAATACATATCGTCCGGCTCCCCTACTTCGGGAAACTCCAACACCTGATGAATTAATACTTTGTCCATGTTACCAATCGTTTGTCGCTAGTGCAAAATTTTCTATAAACTCAGGGTTTATACCTGTGTCCCGGGAACCCTTATTGTTAGGTTCAACGGTAACTCTAAAATTGATAGAAAACATAAAGCGGTTCGTGTCGTCCTTACCCAAACCTCCCATCGAGCTCGTTACCCATACACCAACCAAATTATATTTGAACAAAACCATAGGAGGAATTGATTGAAGCACAATTTTAAGATCCGTCATTAACAGAAAACATTCCTCATATGAACCCCTTCCAGTAAGTTGGACCTTAGATGTATCAATTGCGATGTCTGGTTCTTGAGCTCCACCCCCGGTATCGTAAAAGCAAAATGACAAGTCGGGCTTATCGGGCATTGAACCAATAAACAAATTGTCACCATAAGTTACATCCGCCAGAACGTTACCGATAATATCAGCAAGCAGCTTTGCAGGGCTAACAAATGGCAACGTCGAAAGAACGGTATAGGCCTGCTCTAGTGCCTCTTTAAGTGTGGTGGCTGGTGCTTGGAAATTCATGCTATTTTGGCTAGTTTTCGAATCAATGCCATTACCTCATCTATCTTATCTTCAATGGCGTTTTCTAGAAACTTGGGTTCACCATTGTCCCAATAATTACCCTTGGCGTCTTTGCCTTTACGCTTCACGCCGGAACTTGGGTTTTCTATTTCGTGGACAGCGGCGGCATATTCGGCGGTGTTACCAATTTCACCAATGGCCCGGCTTCTTGATACTTGGACTGTTGAGTAATTACCACCTTTCAGGTTGCCTTCATCTACAGCACTTCTTTTCTTAGCTTCTGCTTCAATAAGTTTTACACCCAAACGCAAACCTTTAATTGCACCATCACGCATACGCCCGGCTGCACTTTGGAATTTCTTATTGAAGTCTTTTCCCCCGGTTGCCATTAGCTTGATAGACGTGCTGCAAAAAGAAAACGGGTGCCCGCTCCATTCCTACTGGATTTGATTGATTTGACTATGTATGAAGTTGAAATGTCCACAAGTGGATCGTCACCCCTAATAACCCGGTCTTCGATTAACAGTTCCCCCACGGCATCACTGTAGACAACCCCCTTGGCAACAAACGGGTCACCATGTCGGTCGGTGGCTTCGATAGTATTGTCGTCCCAACGTAGGTTCAAAACAACACCGGCGCCATATTGGTCTTCCCCGAAATTATTAGTTCCGGTTTTGCGCCATCGCACAACTTGATCGATTCTCTTAAGTGCCATCCGGTTAGTAAATTGTAAGGGCCGCTATGCCCCCCGGCGTGCCGTTGGTGGCCTTGTCGTTGAGGTTGGCTAGGGTGCCACTGGTATCGAGCAAAAGGGCTTGTTGGCCGTGTGTGGTGCTGCTAAGGGCTTGACCACTTTCCAAGTTGAAAGTTGTAGAAGAGTCACCAATCTTTTCACTCTTAATTTGGCCCTCTTGGATAAAGCCATAATGAGCGGCAAGGTATATTCCAATTAACCGCAACCGGGCATCACTGTGTCCACTTTCAGCCAAGTTTTCGGTTACAATTAGATCGGCTGTATTAATATGAACCGTAAGGTCCACTGATACAAGCTCGGCAACTTCCTTGACGTCTGCTGTTAAAATTGGTGGGGTGAAGGCCATGATATTTATAGATAAAAAGCGGGAACGCCATTGAGGCATCCCCGCTCATTATTAGGTGGGCGGGTTGTGCTATTCCGCAGTTGCAAGTTGCCATGCGGCAAACAAGTCTTCAGCAGAATCCTTCTTGGTGTATTTCACACCAAGTGTATCAAGGGCTTCCATAATCTCATTACGATTTTGGAATTGCACAGGGGCGGGTTCGGGGGTAGGTGCCGGGGCTGCTTTAACAACCTCGGCGGGGCGAACTTTGTTTACCAAGAACCGAGCCATACGGGGGCTCAATTCGATAGTATCACCGGCTGCATATTTCTTGCCGTCAGTGTGGGTATGATTACCGGAAATAAACCGGTATGTTTTTGTCTTGGTCATAACTATTAGGTTGCGTGAAGGATACCGCATTGACCGTTTTTCTCGGCCTTAACACGAATCGCGCCCATGAGATAAATCATGTAATCGGTGCTCATTGGCTGCACACTCCATTGAATGTTTTGCAGGTCAACGGCGATGGCAAGGTCAACAGTTTTCTTTTTCATTTGGACAATAGTGATAGTGTCCGCATCCATGAATTCGCTGTTTTCAATACCTTCCAAATTGCTCAACTTAAGCAGGCGTTCCATGATGGTGCCTTCACCCTTAACAGCCGAGTAATCAGCTTCCAAGGTTGGGGCGATGTTGTCACCAACATACATAAGGAATGGACCGCGTTGCTTGTCATCCTTAAGGATTTTAAGCATTGCAATCGTATCAGTAACCATAGCAGTTCCGGCGGTTGGATCGGTCCAATCGGCGAGGAGGGTGTATGTATTACGATCCGGGTGTGTGTTGTAACCGTAGACAAAACGACCATCAAGTTCGACACCGGGGAGACCCTCAAAGATATGAGTTTCAAAACGCTCCTGAACAATCTCAGTTGCGATTTGGGCTTGGGTGGTATCAAGATTCGAACTACCATTACGAGAGGCCGTAAGTTGACGAGCACCGAGCTCCCATTCCTTGTGGAAAATAGGGATTGGCACACCAACCTGATCGAAGGTAAGACGATCTTTTTCACCGCGCGTGCGACCATCAAAATCAACACTGGCATCGGTAAGGTTACCTGCCCGGTTGTAATCAGAAAGCAGGACACCAATCGAACCAAGGTTTTCAATCAAACCACGAGCGCGGAGATGTTCACTAGCATTTCGCATAGCGCGGGACTCTGCCATAACAGCAGCGTCGATTCGCCTGTGTTCATCTTCGAGCAAAGTGGTATTAGCATTCTGTTGAAGTTGGCCATTGGCGTTGATAAAAGGAGCACCGGCTCCGGACATAGCACCGACAAGGGCCGCTGCTGTAGAAATTCCGTTTTTCATATAATTAAATTGCTTGAACTTTGATAAGGACTTCTGCGCCACCACCCGAGTTATCAAGGGCTTCCCATGCTTCAGCAACGGGGACTCCGCTTGTAACTTTACGAAGTGTGCCATCACCTGACATTTCCAGCTGGTCACCAACCGCAAGAGCAGTTGCCGCAGCGGGAATCATAACTTGCACAATGTCACCCGGACGGGCAAAATGAGCAGTAACATTTGACCCTGCACCAATGGCAGTTTCGATAGCTTGGCCAAGCAGGTCTTGCTCGGTCACAACACGAATCGGTGTTGCTTTAAGGGCTGTTGATTGCTTGGCAAATTCACCGGCTGTGTATTGAACAACTTGACCGGGGGTAAGTGCGACAGCGGCGATTCCTTCAAAGAGCAACGGGTCGCCCTTAAGGATAATAGTTTCGGGACGTAGTTTGGCCATTATTTGATTTCCTCCTTGTTATCATTTGCAAGGTAAACACTAGGTGCCCGGTATGGTGCGGGTGTGGGTGTTTGTGAACCTCCAGCTGCGGGGCTGAAATTTGTATTTGCAACAATACCGGCGGAACCGAGCATTGCATCCAAAGCGGCCTCGTTGAAAGTAGCAATCACTTCCGGGGCGAGGTCTTTGCGCGCATTACCAAGCTGAATAGCTTTATCGGTAACACGTTGCTTTTCATTGGCAAGCAAACGGTCAAGCAGTGCTTCCTTTTCGGGGGCAAGTTGATTGTTTGTTTCCACAATTGGGGCAGGCGCTGCAACAGGGGTTTGAACCGTGGGCGAACCATCTTCATTCAAATTGTATGCTGCTGCCATGTTAGCAAGCATCTCATCGGGCAATGCCCCAAGGTCTGTCTTACTCTTATCAGTTACTGCTTGGGCATTGTTAGCAACAAGCGCGAGAGCAAGTGCGTTAACAAGGCCCAATCTTTTCGTTGGGTTCATTAGGTTTTTGTTGTCGTTTTCGTTGGTAACAGGGATGTATGAAATTTCAGTTGTAACTTCAATCCGCTCGCCTTGTAACGTAACGGTATCACCTGAGATTGTATAATTTTGCTTATAAAGACTAGGTCCCATCTCAAAAATGGTATAGTTGTCATAAGTCTTGACGGTGTAGATGTAGGCATCTTTGCCGTGCGCAGCGTCGACCGCTTGGCTTACCAAACGTGAACGCTCCTGAAATGATTTATCTGTATTGAGTCCAAACCAACCTCGCAGGCGGTTAACCCAAGTGCCTTTCACTGGTTCTGGTTTGTTACATGCGCAACTTGTATCACCACCGCAATTGATAACAGGCTCGTCCTTATTGGCCCGCATTGCACCACACCCGTCCTTGATAGAACAGGCACCTTCAGTGTCCGGCAATAGTGCTAAGTGGTCGGGGCGAATGCTATCAATGATTTTGGTATAAGGCGTGCCGTTGTAAACACCTACCTCATCCCGGGTGAAGGCATGTAACCCCGTGGACACTTCCATCATTTCACCGCTTTCAAGCTGTGTCACGATATCACCAAAACCAAGTTTTTCTGCCTTGGTAATGTTAATCCAAATTTCACCTTTTACAGCATCATCCTCAAATTGAACATTGTAAAAGGTTCCAATGTTATAGGTGTCCTCGACCTCGGTGCTGTTGGCTGTAACAGGGTTACCGTGAACCGTTGGGTGGTTTACCGGCACTGGAACCCCGTTCCATGTATTATGAAAAGACTCAAGTTCTTCGGCCGGATAGTAAACACCATTTAGCACACCTTGTTTAATACCAATTGCAGGAATCACAAGATGCTCAACTTCATTAAGCATCTTACGGGCAGGTGTGCCAGAAAGGGCTATGTTACTGAGGAAAAAAAGGTTCTTCATTGCTATGCTTTCTTGAAAGTAGGGTTTGAATACTTAACCACACAAGTTTTTATTTTATAGTGAAGACCGGGGTGATTGCGCACCGACAATTTGGTTCCCCTATCAACCCGGCTGCTTCATCCTTTGTATAAGTCTTGCCGTTGCGTTCTACATGGTCATCCCGCACCCTACTGTCCCCGGCACTAATCCACTTCATATTAATTGTGACCCCGGTGTCCTTTTCTAATTGTTGGGCTTCCACAATTGAAGCGGTGCTATGGGATTCGACGATTTCGGTTCTAGCAATAAGTCTGGCCCTTACCTTGCCAATTTTATCAACCCGTTCGGTCATCGCCTTTGCTACCTTTTTGGGGTTTTGGCCTTTTAGGATACCATCTGATAAAACCCGGCTGACCTGCTTGGACATTACCTGTGTGACGCCTTCTAAATCACTATACGATTTGATATAAATTAGCTCTGCCCGTTTAACGTGTGCCGGGTTGGCAAAGGGGCTGAAGTTTGGGAGCTTATTAAGGCTTGGTATGCCCCGTTCCCCCGCCAAGCGTGCCTTTACAGCGCCCCGGCGGTAACCCTCACCAATATGCTTGTTAAGCCAGTGGTTCTCCGCATTAACCGCCACAGCGTCCAAGGTTCCAATTCGTAGTATCTCTTTTTCTACTTGTTGGCCAAAGTAGGCATCAAAAGCAACCACCTTTGCAGCATCCCCCAAACCATTAAATTGACCAACCCTAGCGAACGCCCCGTTTGTCACAAGTCCACCATCATTAAAGGCATCATTAATGGCAAGTTTCAGTCTATTAAAACGCCTGTTAATTTCGGCGGTGGCTTTACGCCTTAATGACAATGTTTTAGTTGGATCACGCATTTGATGGAAGTGCGTCTTTGGATTCTTTAATTTCAGCGTCCTCTGCGTCTAATGATTCCTCAACTTCATTTTCTAGGTATTCCATACCCATAATGTCTTCAACAAATTGCTTATCTGTGACAAGCGCATTAGCATTAACCGCATCGCTGAAAGTTTTAATTGCGTTCGCCTTACCCGTGGCAATATCGGTCTTATCCTTTTCGGAAAGTGTTACAAGCTCGGGCCATTCCCAAACATATTCGGCGGTCGCAATAACACCCAATGAAAACATCATTTGCATTAATGGTTCAAGCACCTCGGGTTCACAAAACAGGCTCTGCCTTTCTTTCAGTCTACTGTTAAAATTGTTTTCGTCTTGGTCACTGGACAAAGCACCCCGTTCACTACCTTCCAAAATGCGTCTTGGGATTCGTGTGTAGGCTGAGATAATTGTTAGATACAATTCGGCTGCATCCTTGGGGGAAGCCACTGCTTGTGATAGTGTTTTAACGTCAATGCCTTTGGTGTATAAAACCCGGCTCAAATTGTGTTGGTATTGGTCAACGTTTTCTTTAACAGCCTCGGGATCTGGCATATCAAATTCCGGGTCGATGTTAAGGTTGAGCCCTGCCCTTGCATTAATCCAAAACACCTCCGCGCTACCACCTCTCACCTTTTCGAGATCATCTAATACATTCCAAATCGGCTTGAGAAAGGGTATTCCTAGATGGTCCTTTTCAAGTGTTCTTTCTGCTATATGCAACACCCTTGAAAAGTGGACTGTAATTGATTTGGTAGAAGTGCTACCGGGTGTAGCCTCGATCTGAATTTTATATGTGAGGGGTTTACCAAACCGGGCATTGGTTGGGTCCTCTTCCCATTTGTCCACACAGGCGGTGTCGGCGCCGTAAGGTTTCAGGTATGCAATTTGCTTTCTGCCAACAAGTGGTTCCTCCAAATCGGTGTCGCCCACAATACCAAACAAAATAATAGAAAATTCATTTAGCTGCGCAAGGATGTCTGCCTTTCTGATAGTTTGCCAAAGTTTGTTTTCCTTTGCCCAAGCCCTAAATGCAATCTCCCAAGGACTATCCTCTTTGGAGTCCTTGTCATCGGTTGGCATAGGTGGACAGGCCCAAGCACCGTTTGGAAATGCGTCAACAATTGATTGTGCGATGTCCCCTTTCTCATACCTGTCACGGTAATCCTTTGAATCAAGTTCCCGCTTATAGCCGAGCACTTCATATAAATCGCGGGAGCCTGAAAAGGTAAGTCCAGCTCTACCTAGCATTTGCCGGGCTGCAAGATTTACGTTGCTTAAAAATGTTTTTGATTGTTCTACCATACTCCTGCCGATTTGCTATTTTCTGAAAGTAATAAATCACACGCATCCATCATTGGATCAATCTGATCGTCGAATGCGTGTGTATCATCACTGCTGAACTTACTGAACTCATTCTTAAAGTCAAGTGTAAATGGTGCATCACTTGGTATATGAATTCGGCCTGTTGCCAAATACGGAACGGTGTCCATGGCCCTTGTCAATTTATCAGTTCCCCGTTGCACAGCCTTCATAGGTATTTTCTGCCCTTTCAGCTTGCGCATAAATTGTATCAACCCGGTGCCAGATGATTTATCCTCGATGGCGGCATATCGTAAACGGTTCGTTGTGGCCGCTTTACCCGTGCCAATATGCTTGGACCAAAAGAGCTTGAAATTAGTATTAAGTTCGGGTGCCTCCCAACGGCCTTTGATAAGATCCATGAGGTATAAGTCCCCCTTTAGATAACCCCATAACTGAAAGCAACTATAATCATTTCGTTCTTTTGTTTTTTGTGCGGTGTCCCCGGTAATGATTCTAAACTCAGGTATTACCGTTCCGTGTTGATAGTATTGCCACCAATCGTCTTTGAATATACCACCACCCAACGTGGCCGGGGCTTGCTTGTATTGGGCTTGATATACATAGGGGTCCGCCGTGTCCAAGTTTTCTAATTCCTCTTCGTTATGCTTAAAAGGCCAGATAGGACCGTTTTCTAGTTTGGGGTCAATTGAAATTCCGTGTGTATAATCTTCCGGGTATGGTTCTTTCTTATCATACAAAGCGGGTAGGCATAAATGATGCCATTTTTCCCCGGTGCCCCCGGTTAACAAAAAATTCGTTGGATCATTTTGGGCAATGCGCTGCATGATCAAAATCATAGGTGTAACCCGTTCTTGCATTAGACGAGACCTAAAGACACCGTTGAAACGTTTGTTAATAGTGTCCACAGTAACCTCACTATACGCATCGTCGGGTTTGATCATATCATCCATCACAAAGGCGCCACTAAAACCCGCTTCCGGTTGGCCTGCCCGGAACCCTGTGATTGAACCACCCGCCGGCCGGGCTTGCATACCACCACCCGCAGTATTTTTCCAAGCACCCTTGGCTTTACTATCAGTTCGCAAGGCACAAGGCCACATAGCCTGAAAGAATTCGTTTTGTATAATTTCACGAACCTGCGAACTGTTTTCTAAAGCGAGGTCACTCGAGTAGGTTGTGTGAATGTATTTAGACTTGCTATTGCGAGCCATACCCCAAGCAATAAAACTGATAACGAATTCGGTTTTGGTATAGCCGGGGGGCAGGTTCATTATGAGACGTTTGATGTCCCCGTTGTAAACCCCCTCCAGTGCCCTTACGATAGCCCAATGGTGGGGACTAACGATCATTTTATATCCAAGTCGCTGTTTAAAGAAAAAGCGGGTGAAGCGCATGAGAGACCCCTCTAGGGCTGTTCGCCATACCTTACACTCCCGGGGGTTTTCTATATCAAAAGACATTAGACTCTAAACCGAATTCTAGTTGCGATTTTACTTACATGACGCTTTTTCTTAAATACACCACCACCTTCACGACTACCTTTCTTATCGGTGTTACCTTCGACGGTTGTGACATAACCATTTTTATCAGGGGCGCTAATAGCAAACCCAATGTGACTAAATGTAAAGATGACAATGTCGCCGGCTTCTATGTCATTTCGGTGGGGGCTCTTTGTCCAAGTTGATCTATCTTGTTTGAGGCTCCAATTTTTAAAATCATAAGCCCCTGCTGTCCTTGGTCTTTTGAATTTTGTTGTAAAATCTACCTTGGCTTTCACGGCTGCCTCGCGAACAACCCAACAGCAAAAGGCAGCACACCATGGCCAACCCTTCTTTGCTGATAACCATGTAGCAGCTTTGTATTGATCAACACGGGGACCGCAATTGCTACCGTTGACCTCAGTAACTCCAACTTCACACAAGGCAACCTCTACTATTTTATCTTTAATTTTCATAATTAATATTCAGCATCAAAAACTTGTTTCATATTAGCAAACTCGTCTACCTCTAATGGTGCGTTGATATAGGTCTCGTTATGGATGCTATTGAAATTGATATTGATATCGTCGTTATCTAAGCCCACCACTTTCGCAAGCTTGTTTGCGGCAGCTACCCGGGACGAGGCAGTTCCAAATTCATAGTCGTTGGCTTCACGCCACAAAAGAGCAGTAACCTTTTCCCGGGTTACGATAGTCGACGCCTCCCACTTTTCTAGCTTGTGTGCAATTAGGTTTTGGGTGAATGCGCATCTTCTATATCTATTAAATGCAGCACCACCACCATTCTCGTGACCAATTCTCACAGCTGCGGCCTGACCGTTAAAGTCCTTTAGATATTCTAACACAAACGCCTCTCGCTTGCGTCTACCTGTTTCACTTATAGCCCGACCACTTGCCCAATTCTCCATCGCAGCACTATCACCATCATCTGTATCTAATACTTCGTCGACAATCATTGTAGGGTCTTTATCACTTGTGACAATAGAAAGCCCGCAAGCCTCTAATACCTTTGCCACTTGTTTCCTTTTAACGATTGCCGTCTTTTTCTTGATAAACTTTTTAACCCGCTCATCAGCGTCTGCCGGGTTTCTGATAGTTCGGGCATCGTCTTCTGTTACGGTATTGGTCAACCAGCTCGGCGGTTCATCACTCATAATTCATAACGCCTAAATGTGCGCAGGTTAATTCTTTCGCAGTTTCTAAATCATTAATAACGGCGACCTCATAGTTTTGTGTCCACAACATATTCAATAAAGCCCGTTGGTGTGGTTCCGGCGAGCCACCCGCTTTTTTGAATTCGATATAAAGTCCTGCCTTTGGATACTTACCCAAGGGTGTTGTTCTCATATGTTGCATCACAGGTATGAAAACGTCTGGGACACCTGCCTTAACCCCCTCACGTTTCAACCGGGCTGCTACCCGTGGTTCCCGGGCGTCCCCGTTGGGTATGGCATGTGCCAAATACAGCATTGTGTGCCCTGTGGCGACCATACCGGCCACCCACGCAAAATAGGCAGTTTGTAGGGCACTCTCGGTTCCCGGCCAACAGGCGGCACGTGGGAGGCGTAAATCGGTGCCTGTGGGTAATGGCAACTTCTCCCCAAACCGTTCTTTCAGTTCGGCCATTATCAAAAGTGGAATTTTAGGTTTTGTCATTTTCAATTTTGTTAATGCTTTTGAAAATTCTCTCTTTGGCATATGGGTAGAGCTTTTCATATTCGGGATCAACATTTACTAATTCATATCGTGAACCGCTTGCCGTGTGAATAAGACCATCACATTGCCCAATAATCGGCGAGGTCGTTATTCTTCTATCTGTTCCCAAATCTTTAAGTCTTTTACCCTGTAAAGAAAATGAGACGGTCTCCGGTGCTCGCCATAGGCTTTGACCCGGTGTTGGCCTAAGCGACCATTTGTAAAGTTTTTGTATCTTGCTCATGCTGTGGTTGTATTTTTAATAGTTATTCAGGAAGTCTTTTGTTGGCAAGCTTTTTTCTTTGCTTACATGTTGTATCCCATCTCAACAAAGTGGCGCCCATACTTTTAATGATAAGTGGATAATCTTTAATATGAAAAGCGGTTGATCCAAACCCCGCTTCAGGTATCAAGCCGGGGGTGGTTGTGGTGTCCACAAGTCGCTTGTGTCGGTGGGTCACGTAAGGCCAAGATTCCCGGAGCCATTGGCCGAGGGTATTCCATTCAGCGTCCCTAAGCAACGGGCTATTCAATTCATAGTATAGATAACTATGTATAAGCCACCACTTCAAACACTGGTCCGGTCCGTTAATTTTTGTTATATCTAAATAGCTTGGTTTCATAAATTCAGGTTCTGTTGTAAAAATTCAGGTTCTGTTGTAAAAATTCAGGTAAAAGGTGAACTACACCCACAATGTCCCACAGTTACACCCACATTCTACACCCACACTTTTTTATTGTAGGTATAATATATATAGGTATTCAAATAGTAACTGTGGGAGTGTAGGAGTGGGGGGTAGGGGTAAAAATTTGAATAGTTATAGTAAATAGAGAATTCAGTTCAGTTCTCAGGCGGGGTACACCCCCCGCTCCCCTGCTCCCACAGTGCTCATTTGAATACCCTTTTTCCTTATACCTACCAAGAAAAAGTGTGGGGGCAAAGTGTGGGTGTAAGTGGGGGTGTAACCGCCCCCACATTCCGCAACCCGTGGGACATTTGAATTTTATACCAAATGTCCAAATTGGACATTCTACCAACATTCGCCGTAAGTGTAGAGGGTTGCCCGTGTGCCGAACTGTTCAAGTGCTTGGTCCGGGGCGACCCGTTGGAGGGTGTGATCGCTTATCAATGTGGACACCATATTTGCAATTGCGCGGTTGGCACCACCCGGTTCGTTTTTAAAACTAGCGGTCATTTTTAATCTCTTTCTCAAATAATTCACGGGCACTACGCCGGCCTGTTCTGCTAACGCCTTGCGAACTCCGTAGTTCATTTTTTGCCCTACGGTTAATGCCATGTATTGCTCGAATACACGCCGGAAGTCAAACTCTTGGCGGTGGTTACCCTCCCCCACGTCCCCCACCTTAAAACGGGCTGCTAGGTTACCAATTTCGGCCTTGGTAAATTCAATTGCCCATTCTGCAATTTCCTCAGTAATAACCGGGGTCTGTGTATCACAACCCACTGCCACCAACCCGGCAAGCTTGATCGCCTTAAGGTGTGCCCGGTTATAAAGTTCGGCTTCAACCGGGGTGGCGCTTTCATTAATGCTTAGGTCTGTTGCTACATCGTAAGCATCTAACAATGCTTTGCCGGCAACTGTGTAACTCACCGGGGCACACGCTGTGTTACTCATTGTGGCCATACTGGTCACGGCGAGGTTTGCAATCTTATCTACCAAATCGGGGGTTGGACTTGAATATGCTGTTTCGGTATTACGTGGCACCCTTGGACCCCTGTATTCGATAATATTGAAGCGGGGCACCAACCCGTCCAAAATATGTGATTGTTCTAACCCCTCGTAAAAGGTGGCGGTTGAACCCTCACCGAGAATTGTAATGTTGGGGCTTTGAACCGTTTGTGTATTCTTTTCACTGTCGCTGTAAACGGTTGGCATAAGAAAATCTTCGAACCCACTTTTACTATAAGCCTTCAGTAGAATTTTTCTTAGCATAACAAGCGCAGGGTTGGCGTTGCGTCCGGTCATTTGGTGCATGGTAATACCAAACTCCCCAAGCACCGAAACAAAACACTGTTGCTTGTCTAAAGTTCTAACAAGTGCCTGCCCACTGGCAAAGTCACCGGGACCAACAAATTGCTCAACACCTTGTATCTGCTTTTTAACGGCACCAATAAGTCTATCAATACCTTTGGGGCCATCCTCCTTACCCCGCCCGGTACCCGCCACCAAAATTACATAGTGGTTAAGGCCGGACCCGCTCACGTTGTATGCCCGGCCACAAATGCCAGCCGTGAGGGCAAGGGCGGCTGCTAGGCTTACATGGGAAACCGGGCGCTGGCTTGTGTGATAAATGTAACTTGCAATTTCACCAACAAGGCCAACCGGGAACCTAATACCCCCGTCACTAGGTTGTTGCGCCTGTGGGGCTGTTGTAGGGGTTACCGTAACAATTGGGGCTTCCGGTAGGGCAACACCCTTGTTAACCGCTCCCTGTGGCTGGGTACCCACCATAAAGGGAACTTCAAACTGCACACCGCCCTGTAATACCGGGGCGGGGGTTGGGGTTGGGAATTGCATATTTGCAAAATCAATTTCGGGTAAGTCTTGCACTGCCCTGATACGCTTAAGACTACGAATTAGATAATCATCTCGTTGTGCCTTTTCACGTTGCCCTAACCCACTGGTTCTAAACATGCGCATCACCTGCCCGTTAGATTTACTATAAAAACAAAGCATGGCCAGCAAAGCAAAGTCGGCGGCGGACTGCCCTTCCGTTTGATACTCTGTGTAGTGTTGCCATTCCCCGTTCCATAGCCGGTTAAACTTTTCTTCGTTTTCGGCGGTGCTTGCCATTTGCCAAACTTCCAAGTCCTCTTGTATTGGGTCTAACCATTTGAGTTCGGCGGTGCCTTGCATGGTTTCCATCTCTTTATACAAAGCATTGATAACTGCTCCCTGTGGTGTAATGGGCGCTTGCTTTAAAACGTTACCTGTAAAAATCATGTAACGTCCCCAGCTGTAGATTTCGACGTTATCCCTTTTGACACCTTTCGGCACGTTGCCCTTAACCACAATGTGGATACCTCTGCCGCTTTGACTTAGCTCTGTGTAACTATCAACAGAGTTCATAATGCTTTGGAATCTGTTGCGCTGTTCTTCCGTTGCCGGGTTATCAGCTTTGTCGTCCAAGTCGATTATGCAATAGGGGTCATCAAAACTTAATACAAAACCGATATGCGGTTGCTTACTATTACAAGCCTCCTCAAACGTGCCCCACGTCACCGGGTTCATTGGGTCCGCGTTCTTGCCTGTTTTGGGATTGATTGGAACTTTATCATTACCACTACAAACCCACTGCGGTAATAGTCTTAATTCCAACGGTATGCTTTCTGCTTGGTATGGCATTAGTTATTACGTAAGTATTTTACCAGCTTGTCTAATTTAACAATGCCGGGGTTATCATTTTTGCCTTTGGCAACCTGCCAGATCCATTGGTAGCTAAAGCCTGTGGCATCTGCTACTTCTTGTATTTTTTTGGTTGCCAACAATTTTCTCGCTTCGCTTAGGAGGTTCATATTGGTGTGGGGGAACCCTACGGGGCGAAGGTAATAAAAGGCAAAACCAATTTTAAAATATATTTTAAAATAAATATTGTATTATCTACCGACCCGGGAATAGGGTTCAAACGTTGCCACAACAAACCGGCACAAAACCAAGCAAACTATTATGACAGACGATGAAATCAGGGCCAACATGGCTTATATCAAGAAGGCTGAAATTTATGCTAAGCAGACAGCTATTAAAATCAAAATTGCCCGGCAGGCTGTGATGCAAGCCCTTTTTGAAAAGGAGCTCGCCATTAAAGATAACAAGGGGACCACCACCTTTGCCGCCGAGTATGGTATTGCCAAACTCACACAAGCTTTGAACTATACGCTTGTTAATGAAATTGACCACCCCGAGCATGGGACAATCAAATTGGAAGAGGCTGTCGCCTACTTACCGGAGCACCTCCGGTCAACGGTTGTTAAATACGAACCCAAACTTATGATGGCGGTTTACAATCAATTGTCGAAAGACCAACAGCAGGCGCTCGCCCCGTTTGTTACCATTAAACCCAAGGCTCCAACACTTAGCGTAGAGGGTGATTTTTCAGATGTTTAATTTTATTAAAAGTTTCTTTTGCACACACAAGTGGACCCCCTACTGGTCTTATTTCAATGGCCGCAAAAGGTATCGTTGCACCAAGTGTGACAAACATCGTAACTCCACCGAATTTTCACTATGAGTAACGCTACACCAAGGACACCACGCCAGCTTATTGCAATGGCATCTAACCGCATCATGCATCGTTATGTCGGTGGGGTTATTTCCAACTATGAGCGCATCCTTAAAAAGCACGTTTGGCTTTCGAATCAAACGTATGTCAAATTCCGCAATATCATTGTTGCGATGGAAGACCTTAAATCATCTATTCAGGCCGATAGTGATCACGAAAAAGAAAGGCCTATTAACAGTGGTGCATTGCGCGGCTGGGAACCTAAAGAAAAATAAAAATGAGCAATATAACACCCGTTAAAACATACGGCACAAGCCCCCCTCGCATCTTGGTGCATGGTGGGGAAAAGGTTGGTAAATCCACATTTTGCGCCGGGGCACCCCGTCCAATTTTCCTACCAACAGAAGAGGGCCTTAAGGGGCTACACACCACAGCCCTTGTCGAGCAGGGTAAGCAACGCCTTGAAACTTACGGTGAATTTGATGGTGCCTTGGCTTGGGCCGAAAACCCGGCCAACCAAGCGCACTACGACACCATTGTGATTGATAGTGGGGACTGGCTTGAAGCCCTTATCCACAGTAACATTTGCGCCACCTACGGTAAAACCAACGTTGGTGAATGTGCCGGGGGGTTTGGCAAAGGTTATAGTGAAGCCCTTGAGTATTGGCGTCACATTTTGCTACGCCTTGACCGCCTTAACCAAGCCGGCAAGTGGATTGTTATTATCCTTCACAGCAAGTCGGTTTTGTTTAATGACCCAACCACCGAGCCTTATGACATGTGGACAATCAAATTGCATTCCAGCAAGAACCAAAGTGGTTCATTGGAACTGCTAAAAGAGTGGGCCGACATTATCGCTTTCGCTTGTGTCGAGCAATTCGTTAGCGAAACCAAAACAACTCTTATCGATAAAGATCAGGTATCAAACCGCATGGTTTCCACAGGGAAGCGGCAGTTGCACCTTGAAAATTCAAACGCCTACCTTGCCGGTAATAGATACGGCATGTCGGGCACAACCGATTTAACTTGGCCTGCCTTTATGGCCAAGTTTTCACAGACCCCAACGGTCTAAACCAAAACCAAAACCAAAACCAAACCTAAATTATTATGTCAGTTAACGTAAACTTCGATGCTTCGCAAGGCCCTTCAGGCTTTATCTCAACTCCACTTCCAAGCGGTCTTTATAGTCTTATGATTATGACAAGTGCCCTCGAGCCAACAAAACGCGGAGACGGGCAACGCCTTGTCCTTGATATTGTTGTGGCGGACGGTCCCGAAAAAGGTAAGTCAATCAAACACGGTATCAATTGGGAAAACCCCAACCCCAAGGCAGTGCAAATTGGACAAGCGGAGTTCCGTGCAATTTGTCAAACGGTTGGGGTTATGAATGTCCCAAACACCCAAGTCCTACACAACATCCCATTTGGCGGTGAAGTGGAATTTGATGGTAAGTATTCCAATCTACTTGACGTGTTTCCTGTTGGTGAATTGGCAACCCGGCTTACCACCTATGTTGCCCCACCTACCCCGGTAGCACCAACCACACCGGCAGCAGGAGGGGCGCCGTTTACACCGGGCGCAGCCAGTGCCCCGGCACCAACAGCAACCCCGGCTTTTACGCCACCCCCGCAATCCCAACCGGGACCAGCGGTAACGGCAGCAGCGGCTTTTGTGCAACCACCCCAACCACCCCAAGCTCTGCCGGGCTTGGCATCTGCCCCAATGGCGGACCCTGTTGCGGTGGCTGCTCCGGTCCAGACACCCCCGGTGAATGCAACATCCCCTTCTAACGTCGCACCACCCGCACCACCCGCACCACCCGCAACAGCGGCACCAACAGCGGCAACACCTGATTGGATTGTAGCACAACAAGCAGCCGCTGCAGCCGCACAACCCACTGCTTAACACACGCAACTAATACCGGGTGGTCCAATCCCACCCGGTTCAAACAAACAACCAACCAAACAAAAATGAATTTTAGATGTTTAATTTCAATCTGCCATACCGCAAGTCTCAAAGCGGGTTGGTGGGATAACGTAACTGAAGAAGGTTCTGTTATCAAACTTGCCTTAATCGGCACAGAATTTAGTGAGGCTGTCGAGGGGGTTTTGGGTAACTTCCAGGATGATAAACTTCCCGCCCGTAAGATGGAAGAAGTTGAGATGGCCGATGCCGCAATTCGCATCTGTGATTATATGGGTCACCGGGGTTATAAAGACCGGGTAAATGGCACTGCAAGAAAAGACGCACTTCTTTATTGGGGTTACAGCCCTTCAGCCTTGGTCAAAGTTGCAAACATTCAAGCAATGCAAAATGATGTATCAGCTGCGATCGAAGGTCGTAGAAAAGGCGACAAAGAAAAGGAACACAAGGCCTTGGAAAATTGTCTAACTGGAATCGTCGCATACTGTGAGCACTATGGGTTAGACCTCACCGAGACAATGGAAGCCAAGATGACTTTTAATACAATCAGGCCGGACCACAAACCCGAGAATCGTGCCAAAGATGGCGGCAAGAAATTTTAACATTTGATATAATGGACGAACTAGAAAAATTCGCAACTGAAGCTCACGACTTCGTTTTAAAAAAGGCAAAGGCCGAGGGTAAATATGATGAGATGCTTGCTAACAGGGCTGCGCTTAAATCAATCCCTGACAGTGAAGAGCTTGGTCTTTTGCAAATCGGTAAAGACTTCTTATCAATTGTCGGGGCCGCTAAAGACATGGAAATTGATCCATTAAAAGCGGGTCAATTTTATCTTAAGAAATTGCAACAGGCACAAGCCGCTTCCCAAAACTAAGATGGAAATTCTAATAATCACGATGGTGGTTTTTGTCACTTGCCTTTTATGCATACGAAAAAGATGAAAAATATCAAAGCCAAAATTGTAGCCGATACCGTTAACCCAAAGGGTAAACGAATTACGACATTTCTTGTAACCTACCCCCGTTTTATACATGCTGAAATCATGACGCATCGGGCATTAAGTCGCAACGCCGCCAGCTCCCGGGCCATACCTATCAAAAAGGTAATAGAGGCAATCAAAAAGAACCCGGTAAAGCCTGAATGGTGGGGTGCTACACAAAGCGGCATGCAAGCCGACTGTCAATTAGATGAGTCTAAAATAGATGAATGCAAAGACATTTGGGAGGATACTATGTATGAGGCGATCGATCGTGTGAGTGAATTGGATTATTTAGGTCTCCACAAACAAATTGCAAATCGTATCTTGGAACCGTGGTTTCACATTACCGTTCTCATAACTGCTACCGACTTTGATAACTTCTTTGCACTGCGGGCACACAAGGACACCCAACCGGAATTTCAGGTGTTGGCTTTTCGCATGCTTGATAAGTATCTCAAAAACGTCCCCCGTTCTGTTTGTTGGGGTGATTGGCATCTACCATTTGTTGAACCGGGTGGTTGCACACTATTCGAACTTGATGACCGTATTACGCAAAGTGTCGCAAGTGCAGCCCGGACAAGTTATACAACGCAAAGTGATGAATTCCCACTCGACAAGCAAAAGGCACTTGTGGACAGGTTAGCAGAACTTGGGCATTGGTCACCATTTGAGCATCAGGCACAAGCCATTGGAACGGCGCACCGAAGTGGTAATTTCAGCGGGGGTTGGGATCAGTTACGCCAGAAGTATCAACGTCAAGACCAACTTGACAAGGTTGATTTGGAATCTATAATGAATTCAAAACCTACTTGGTTTTCACTTTAGTTTTTATATAATGAAGTCTTATAGGAGCCCCGCCGGCTTGCTCTTCCAATTATGAATTAATCAAACACCACTCGGGGGTTCACCCGTTAACATTTTCTTTTCTATGATAGCCCGGTCCTTGGGGGGGACCGGGCACTTTTGGCGACATGGAAAATAAACCAAGCAGGGAAATTGAAAAAGCCGTTATCAAAAAAATAACGGAACGGGGGGATCTAGGTGAAGAAAAATATGGTGTAACTTTAGACCGCAAAGACTTAACGCCTAAGCAGTGGGCAATACACTTTCAGGAAGAAATGTTAGATGGTGCGCAATATGGTGAGCGGGTTATCCAAGCGGAAGATTTGCTGGAAGAGGCTGTTGCGATTATGATAGATCTGGTTCCCCATTTTGTTCCGGGTGGTGCTATCAATACCAAAATGACCAATTGGATTGAACGTCACAATAACCGCTTCTAAGTTATGGCAAAAAGACCAATTTGGAAAAATGAAGTTGGAGCTAAAGATGTTATCTTAGCTACCAATTTATGGAATAAGGTTGAGGCCGCAGCCTTGAAACAAGCGGACCTAGAATACCGCTCCCACTGTGGGGCCTCCGGCATTGGTGACGAGTGTGCGCGTAAGGTTTGGTATGGGTTTCGGTGGGCTGGTAAAGAGCTCCCAGAACCTCGTATGGTGCGACTATGGGACCGGGGTAACCGGGAGGAATTTGTATTTGAGAAACTGTTGCAAGATGCGGGGATGGAACTTTATACAATGGACGCAACGACCAACACTCAATTTCGTATAAGTGATTTTGATGGTCATTACGGTGGCAGCTTGGATGGTATTGGTCGGGGGTTACCCGAGATGCCGGAAGAGTGGGTTTTGCTGGAATTTAAAACACACAAGGACACAAGTTTCAGAAGTCTTATCAAAAGTGGTGTCCGGGAAAGTAAACCCCAACATGCCGCGCAGATGGACACTTACATGGCCTATCGTAAATTGAACTATGCCTTGTATTGCGCAGTTAATAAAGACACCGATGAATTGTATTTTGAAATCGTTGCCGTTAACATAGCAGCGGCCACACGTTTTAAAATGCGGGCAGAGATTTGTATTTATGGTAAAATCCCACCCAAACGAATCAGTAAATTGTCATCCTATATGTATTGCAAATACTGCTGCGAATTTGCCGGAACTTGTCATAATAATGAAGCCCCCGATGTTAACTGTCGGACCTGTGTCCACAGTGAACCCGGTTCAAATGCTACTTGGAAATGTAACAAGCTGAAAACCACCCTTAACAAGCAAGAGCAACTTGCCGGGTGTGAACAATACAAACGCAACCCAAACTTTCACAAATGAGTTTTACCCCACGTTACTATCAAAAAGGTTCCGTTAATTCGGTTTTCGAATACTATCAAGCCGGTAATACTGGCAACCCCCTTATCGCCTTACCTACGGGCACCGGGAAAAGTTTGGTCAACACTATGCTTATCAAAGAGATAATGACCCGCTTTGAAAACCAGCGGGTTCTATGTCTTACGCATGTGAAGGAACTTATCGAACAAAATTACAAGGCATTGATTCGGTTTTGGCCTACCGCCCCGGCTGGTATTTATTCGGCGGGGGTTGGGCGTAAAGATGTTGGTTTCCCTATAACATTTGCGGGTATCCAAAGCATCCATAAAAAGGCAAATATTTTCCAGCGGGTTGACGTTGTTATTGTAGATGAAGCCCACCTAATAAGTCCTAAGGGTGGGACCATGTATCAATCATTTCTAGCAGAGCTTAAACTTTTCAATCCATACCTTATTGTTATCGGTATGACGGCAACTCCTTATCGATTGGGACAAGGTGGGTTAACAGAAGGGGGTTTGTTTGATGATGTTTGTTACGACATGACAAGCATGGAGAAGTTTAACCAATTGGTAGATGAGGGATTTATTGCACCCCTTGTCCCACTGCGCACCAAAAAGGAATTAGACATAGATGGCTTGCGAACTGTTAGCGGTGAATTTAATATCAAACAAATGCAAGAGCGTTATAATGTTGACGACATTACACGGGGGGCATTGGAAGAAAGTATCATTAACGGGCAACACCGAAAACATTGGTTAATTTTCGCCACCGGGGTTGAGCACTGCGAAAGGATTGCAAAATTACTAACCGAAGTTTATGACATAAGCTGTGGGGTGGTGCATAGCAAAATTTCAAAAGAAGAAAGAGAAGCAACACTCACCGCATTTACAACGGGTAAAATTCGGGCAGTTGTAAATAACAACGTCCTGACAACCGGCTTTGATTATCCAAACATTGATTTGATAATTGTTTTAAGACCAACCAACAGCCCCGGCTTATGGGTCCAAATGTTGGGACGGGGTTTGCGTATTGTGCTCCCAACAAGACCGGGTGAAACGCCTTGTAATTGGCACGAATGGCCGGAGGGGGCTGTTGAAAGGGGACGATATGATACAACCACGTCCCCCGGCTTACTGCTGTGTATTAAAGAAGGACCAAAACAAAATTGTCTTGTGATGGACTTTGCAGCTAATACAAAACGCCTTGGACCTATCAATGACCCGGTAATTCCCAAACCACCGAAAAAGGGCAAACGGAAAGGTGAAGCCCCTGTTAGGGTTTGTGAGAATTGCGGTATGTATAATCATGCCAGTGTGCGAACCTGTAAGGCATGTGGATACGAGTTCCCGGTAAGTGTTAAAATCAAAACGGAAGCATCAAATGCGGAGCTCATTAAACGCAATCAATTTGAGATAGATGTTTACAAAGTGACAGGCCGGGAATTTGCTATCCACAATAAGGCCGGGCAACCCGCGTCACTGAAAATTACCTTGGTGTGTGGGTTTAACATGTTTTCCCTTTATATAGGGCTTGAGCACAAAGAACCGTTCGCCAAGAAATCCCGGGACCTGTGGCGGTTGTTTGCCGTTAACCCGGCAAAGGGTTTGGTCCCCCTTAGTACAGCGGCTGCCTACGAGCATGCCCCTAGCGCCCTACGGACCCCCCTGTATTTACGGGTAAGAACGGACACCAAATACCCGGAAATACTAGATTACGACTTTTCAGGGCAATCTTTTGGTAAAAATCATGACGCTGGAACCCTTGTAGAATAAGGGATTTAAAAGTTTTTTGCTTTTTCATGCCGAAAAGACTTGGAAACTTGGGTGGTGTTTGTAGTTTGTGGCTGTCAACCAAACAACCAACCAACCAACCAAGCAAATGAAAAACCAAGTTAAACTCACCGCCAAAGAAATTATCCTCCTTGCAACTTTCGCCAAGGGCATGGACGAGCCATTCACCGGCTGGCTTCATGAGATGATGGACGACACCCCAAGCCAACGCGCAGTGCTTGGTAACCTTATTAAAAAGAACCTTGTTATTAGCACCCTTCACGATGACAAGGACAGCCCAGATGCTTATTACATCGACTTTACCGATGCCGGCAAAGCAGCCGCCGCCAAAATTGATATTCTCACAATAACAACCAAAACCAAACAACCAACCAAAACCAAAACGACAATGAAAAACGATACAACCGCCCCAACCAAAACCGCCGCAGCTACACCAACCGAAAAGGCACAAGCCGCTGTTACCACCGCCAACGATAATCTCAAAACCAAAAAGGCCGCTGTTACCAGTGCCAAGAAAGTTTTAAAAGTTGCCACCACCGCCCAAACCAAGGCTGAAAAAGCATTTGTTGGCACCGTAGAGGGCACCGACGAAAACGCAGCCGCAGCCAAGGCGCTTACCAAAACAGAAAAGGCAGTTACCGCAGCCGGCAAGAAACTTACAACTGCTGAAAACGCAGTTGCCAAAGCAACCGAAACCCTCGCCGCCAAAAAAGCAGCCTTGGTGACCACCAAGGAAAAAGTGAAAGCCGCAGCAGCTGAAGCCAAGGCAAAAGCCAAGGCAGAAAAAGCCGCATCCGCAGCCGCAGCCAAAGTTGATAACCCAAGCCGAAACGCCCTCGTAGTAAGTGTCGAACTTACACCCGAGCTTTGCAAAAAACACGGTGTGCCGGTTACAACCAAATCAACCCTTTTCGTTCACGAGTATGCTTTCGCCAACAGTGATGAAACCGGCACGCTGGTCCGCGAGCGCAAAGAGATTGCCAAAGAGATTATCGAAATTGGTATCGCCAAAAACACTGTCCAAACACAGCTGTCCAAATACATGAAAGGCGAATACCCCAAGAATTTCAGCGGTGCGCCAGTTGAGTAATTAACTTAAAAGGTATTTTAAAATATCTAAAAAGGGGGCTTGAATAAAGCCCCCTTTTTAATACCTTAAAGACCAACCCGGACGGGTTTCAAACCAAGCAAATTATTATGACAGAAGACAAAGTTACACAGAACGGGGCTACGCGCCCACGGGCAGGCAGCAAAACAAGATTGGCATGGGATACTTTCTCAGCATTAGCAACCACCCTTGACCGGGCACCCACACGGGCGGAGGCATTAGATGCAGCCACGGCAAAGGGTGTTGCTAAAGCTACGGCAGCCACGCAATACAGCCATTGGAAAAAGTTCAACGGCATTTCAGGCCGGGTGGTTGATCCAAGCGCGCCAGCAGCCGCACCACGAGCCGACAAGCCAGCCAACGGCAAACCCTCCGCTTTGGAAGTTACAAGGCCACCACAGGCACCACAGGGGGCAACAAACGTGGTTCCCATGGTTGGTCCACCAAACGGAGCCAGCGGGCACGAGCACCCAAGCATCACACCACCGGAGGAATTGGCACAAGACACCCGGTTGCATGATGAAGGGTGGGACGCATTCTGCGAGGGTAAAAGTGATAGTGATTGTCCCTACGCCGCGCAGAGCGCCGATTGGGTTATTTGGTGTGAGGGTTACAAAGCAGCATCTAAAAGCTAATATGAGAAATACACAAAAACCACTTCCCAAAGATATTGATCCCATTGGCCGGGTCAATCTACATAGCCTATTTTATACAATACAGGGTGAAGGGCCGCTGGCCGGTTCCCCTGCTGTGTTTATTCGCTTGTCTGGTTGCAACCTACAATGCCCCGGTTGTGATACTGAATACACCGGGGGTAAACAATACCACCCGGAAGAAATTCGCAATGCTATTGTCAGTCTGCGGATGTCACTGAAAATTCCAAAACCAATTATTGTCATCACCGGGGGTGAACCCTTGCGTCAAAACATAGATGAGCTTTGTAGCATTCTGCTAGATTCAAAATACATAGTCCAGATTGAAACTAATGGGACCTTGCCTTGGCCGACCAATTGGGAAGAAAGTTTGCGGGTGTTAATGGACCCCGATTTCCACATTGTGTGCAGCCCCAAAACGGGGCGGGTTAACAAGTCCCTTATGCCATTCATCTCGGCTATGAAATACGTGGTGGAGGCCGGGCATACAAACACCAACGGGCTCCCCACACGGGCTCTACAGGGCAACGTTCAACCTTGGCAAACCCTAAGCGAACTCCCGGAGCCGGTGCCTGTGTATGTTCAACCGTATGATGCGGGTGATGACACAAATGATAACGAAAAACATCTTAAGACAGCTGTTGATTGCTGTCTTGAAAACGGACACAAGCTTTGTTTGCAAGTCCATAAAATCGCAAACTTGGATTAATAAAAACCAACCAACCAAAAGAAATGATAACGAAATACAAAAAGGGCCTTGTCGTCCTAAGCGGTGGCCAGGATTCAGTTACCTGTTTGGGTGTTGCACTTAAGCAATGTGAAAGTGTTATTGCCATTGGCTTTAACTATGGTCAGCGGCATTCTGTGGAAATCAAACAGGCATCTCATATTGTAAGTATGATCCCGGGTGTTACCTATAATGTTGTCGAACTCGGTGGCATGCTTTCAGGGCTTGTTACAAGTTCGCTAACCGGACCCGGCGAAGTGACAGATGAACATCCCGACAAACCGGGGCTTCCTGCGAGCTTTGTTCCCGGGCGCAATGCCCTGTTTCTAACCTTATCACATGCCTATGCGCAAAGTGAAAAGTGTGACGCAATTTACACCGGGGTCTGTGAAACTGATTACAGCGGCTATCCCGATTGTAGACAGTCTTTCATTAATCACTTAGGTAATGCCTTGAACGTTGGGTATGAATCTGATATTACAATTGTCACTCCTTTGATGTATAAAAACAAGGCCGAGACTTTTCGGATGGCACGCGAATATTACATCTTGGACACAGTGATTGAACATTCCCATACATGTTACGAGGGTGATCGTTCCAAGCGTTTTGATTGGGGTTACGGTTGTGGTGAATGTCCGGCCTGCCTGTTACGGGCTAAAGGTTGGGATGATCTTGTAAAGCAAGACAACCTTGAACAAGCAGCCCTTGGCCTGTAAAAATTATGTATCAAGTTACGAAAACTTACGGGCATGACAGGGGTATCAGTGCTTGCTTTCGCCAACCAAAGGCAAAGTCCCATTGTAGATTCTTGCATGGTTACGCCTTGCAATTTACAATCACTTTCACATGTGAAACATTGGATGAAAACAATTGGGTTGTCGACTTTGGCGGTCTCAAATTGTTGGAACGTTATATCAAAGAGGCCTTCGATCATAAAACAGTCGTAGCCGTAACTGACCCCGCAATGCCAAAGCTGAAAGAGCTCTATAAGATGGGTGTCTTGGACTTGCTTACATTACCCGCAGTGGGGTGTGAGGCATTCGCCCAACGTGTTGCAGACATGGCACAACGTGTTATTTATACAAGCGGTCGAGAAACCTTGGCTCGTAAAGTGAAAGTTATATCTGTCGAGTGCCGTGAACATGGTGCCAATTCCGCAACTTATTACCCCCAACATTAATGAAAAAACATATTTTAGATATCGCGGAAGTTCTAGTTGCCGCCAGTAAAACGGCACGTCTATTACCTAACAAGTTGCCGGAAGGTAAAACCTTCTTTTCGCTTTATGGTGTGCCCCGTGGGGGTATTGCAGCCGCCCACCATGTCGCTAGGTCTTGCCCGCTACCGTGCGAGGTAACTTATGACATCGAAGAGGCTGACTTTATCATTGACGATTTGATAGATAGCGGGGCGACCAAATCGTCCTATATGGAAAGCCATACATCTATCCCATTTTACGCCTTATTTGACAAGCGGGGTGTCTTTAAAGATACATGGCTTGTTTTCCCTTGGGAGGTAAAAGATGAGTCTGCCGGACCTACCGATGCGGTTGTGAGATTGCTTCAACTTATAGGTGAAGACACCAACCGGGGTGGCCTGCTTGAAACACCGAACCGGGTTGTCAAGGCTTGGGGTGAATGGTGTGGGGGTTATAATGTGGACATTGGTTCTCTGTTTAAAGTGTTTACCGATGGCGCCGAGCAAAGCGATGAAATGATTGTTGTAAAAGACATCCCATTTTATAGTCACTGTGAGCATCACATGGCGCCGTTTTTTGGAACTGCGACTATCGCATATATCCCCAACGGTTCAATCATTGGGCTTAGTAAATTGAACCGGGTGGTGAAAGCATTCGCCCAACGTTTACAAGTGCAGGAGCGTCTCACCACCCAAATTGCCAACGCAATGGAAGAGCATTTGCAGCCCCTTGGGGTTGCCGTAAGGCTGCAGGCACGTCACATGTGCATGGAATCCCGGGGTGTATGCCAAAGCGGCCACACGACCGTTACAAACACCCTGCGGGGTGCCTTTAGAACCCAACCTGAAACACGGGCCGAGTTTTTGGCCTTGTGTAATGGATAAAAAAAGAACCAGAGCAGATTCGTGCCTTGATTTTCTGGCAGCTATTAAAGCCCAGAAAATACCAGAAAATCAGGTGCGGGTTTTGCTTTATATTTTCTTAAACTACGGTTGCAGACAAAAGTCAATTGCTGATAGATGTGGTATGAGTGTCCACAGTGTTGGAAACGTTATACGACATTTAGAAAGTGCCAAGTTTATTGTAAGTTCGAAAGCGCCAACCGGGCTCGGTAAAGCCGGGAGAGGTCGGGAGTATTTTTTAACGAAATTGGGTTACAAAAAAATTGAACCATTATTATGAGACTTTATCTTGCATCAGTTTATTCCAGTGGAGTTAATCTAACCGGCGACTGGACCAAAAAGGTTGCGCCGGCCGAACTCAAACACCGCCAGGATTTGAAATACATTTTGGAGTCTTATCACTACGTTCACAGTCAACCCCTAGTTGATAAAATGCGGGAAGATGGCATCCGGGTCTTTTTAGACTCGGGTGCCTTTTCTGCCTACTTCGGGAACGTAGAAATTGATCTAGAAGCCTACTGCGATTATATACATCGAAACCATGACATCATTGAAGTTGCTAGTGTTCTTGACGGTATTGGAGATCCGCTCAAGACATATGAAAACCAAGCCGCCATGGAAGCCCTTGGCACCAGACCTTTACCCTGTTTTCACTATGGTGAAGACCCCGAATTCCTTAAATTTTATGTTGCGAATTATGATCATATCACATTGGGCGGGATGGTCCCAATCTCAACACCGCAGCTCAAACTATGGCTTGACGAGATATGGTCTAAGTATCTAACAAAACCAGACGGAAGCGCCAAAATCAAAGTCCATGGTTTTGGTATGACCGCCGTCCCACTAATGAAAATTTACCCGTGGTATAGTGTTGATTCATCCTCTTGGGTTCAAATCTCAAGTTTTGGTAATATCATTTTGCCGGAAAATGGCAGCATTGTAACACTCTCAAGTGAAAGCCCAAACGTGAAACAAAAGGGTAAACACTTTACCAACATCCCCCAAATGCAACAAGACGCACTGCGCGCCAGAATTGAAGATATGGGTTTTAGCCCCGACCGTATGTCGACCGACTATCATTGCCGGCGTATGTGGAATATCTATGCATACCAACAAATGCAAGATGAAATTAATATGAAAGACACCAGATTTATTAACCAACAAACCACACTTTTTTAGACTATGTTAGATGAATTAAAATTTGTTCGCAATGCCGTTGCCAAAAAGGACTTCGTTCCCGGGCTATGTCATTTCCGCATTTGCGATAACCGAATTACAGGTTACAACGGTGAACTTGCCATATCAACCCCGGTTGCCATTGACTATAACATTGCCCCAAGTGCCCCACACTTTATGAAGGCAATCAATGCCTGTAATGATACTATCACTTTGAAAATGCGCGGGCAGAAATTGGAAGTTCGCTCCGGTCGTTTTAAGACAAATGTGCCTTGCATTGGAGTAGATGAGGTGCCTGTCATTTTACCACTTGGTAAACGGTATGACTTAGATATCAACCTTGTTGATTGTTTTAAAAAGCTGTTACCGTTTGTGGGGGTTGACGCTTCTAAGCCTTGGGCCTGTGGTGTGTTGCTACGGGGGCAAAGCGCATTTGCTACAAACAATATCGTTCTTATTGAACATTGGATTGGCGGGGAACTACCAATTATCAATATCCCGACAGCGGCATTGGTTGAAGTTGTTAGGTATAAGAAACAGCCATCGTATTTACTTGTGGACACCAACCGTGTGACATTTTGCTATGATGACGGAAGTTGGATTAGTCATAGTTTGAGTATTTTGGAATGGCCAAACGTTGAAGACGTTATCAATGTCGAAGATGCAAATTATATAAATTTCCCGGAAGGGTTTTTCGAGGCTGTTGAGCAGCTTACACAATTCAGTGACGATTTAAAGCGTTTCTATTTTATAGAAGACCACCTTGCAACAAGTAAAGATTTAGATGAGGCGGCGACTGTTGAATGTCCTAATTGCCCGCCGGCGGGTTGTTTCAACCTTAAAATTATGCAAACGTTAGAAGGTGTTTCCACAATGGTCGATTTCACTAAATGGCCTGCCCCGGCACCTTTTGTTGGTGACGGTGTGAGGGGTGTTGTAGTAGGCTATAGACAATAAAATTATGATACAATTACTATTCGAATTTATGTATGCCCAAGGCCAATGCAAGCCGCAATGCCTTGTTGAGTATCAGCGGCAACAAAGCAGACTTGAGATTCTAAAACTTACACCCAACCAACGCTTTCAGTTAATGATGCGGGGACCTAAACATGGCGCGTGAAATTATAGGTTACGAAGAGACGGGTAAAAGAACCGACAGCGTTGGTTTATTTTGGAGCGAGCCCCGCGCCATACAAGCCCCACCAAAGGTAGCTATCAAAAGGGAACCACCCGAGCCCGTGTGGCTTGAACCCGGTTACCTACCCAACCTAGAGGAAGCACGGGCTACACAGTGGGACTTGTTTACCCCGACCGAACTTTGGCATGCAGCTGCGCGGGGTGAGTTTTTGGTTTTTGATATTGAACAATCTAGCAATTACTTTCTGGTAATGTTCAAATCATTAAGTAGCGGTAAGGTTGTCTATTTTGAGATGGGTGAGGGGTTAGAACTTAGCATACCAACCCTCGAAAAGATTGTTGATAGTTTTTGCCTTATTGGTTTTAATAGCCGGAACTATGATATACCAATTCTATCGTTAGCCCTTGCCGGTAAAAGCATTGGTGATATACAACGTGCCACCGATATGATTATCAAAGAGCGTATGCGGGGATATGAAGTGTTGAGAGAATTTAAGGTTAAAAGTCTTAAGGTTAATCATATCGATTTGATTGAAGTGGCACCTCTTAAGGGTTCACTTAAAATTTACGGGGGGCGGACCCATACCGAAAGAATGCAAGACCTTCCATTTGTCCCCGGTGAGCATTTATCACCTGAGAAAATTGAAATTGTTAGATGGTATTGTTTAAACGATTTGCAAACCACACAAGACCTTCATACTGACCTAACAGCGGCAATAAGATTGCGTTCCAAGATGGGGCAAAGGTATGGTGTTGACTTACGTTCAAAAAGCGATTCCCAAGTTGCGGAAGCCGTTATCAGTAGTGAGCTGGCCCGTTTAATGGGGCGCAAACCGGAACGGGTTAAGATTGAACCTTATACATCCTACCGCTATCAAAACCCCGGTAACCTTAATTTCAAAACCCCCCTATTACAATCGGTGATGCAAACTGTTCTATCAACTAACCTTTACGTTGGTGAAGGTGGTATGATTGAATTACCAGCTGATTGGAAAGCTACCAAAAAACAAACGGGGTTGAAATTTACAATTGGTGAAACCACCTATCAAATGGGAATTGGTGGTTTGCATAGTTGTGAGTCACACAAGGCGCATTTCAGCTGTGCCAAATACATACTTGTGGAAAACGATGTTGAGTCTTTCTACCCGCGAATTATATTGAATCAAAGGTTATACCCTGAGCACTTGGGGTCCGCGTTTCTACAGGTATATGAAACAATTGTAAATGAACGCCTTGTTGCAAAAGCAACCGGGGACAAGGTGGTAAACGAATCTCTCAAAATTACTATCAATGGTAGCTTTGGAAAACTTGGTAATCGTTGGTCTGTTTTGTATAGTCCAAGGCTTGTTATCCAAGTTACCCTTACCGGGCAATTAAGTTTACTCTACCTAATTGAGAAAATTGAAATGGCCGGGATAAGGGTGATAAGTGCTAACACTGATGGAATCGTTATAAAATGTCCAAGGGAACATAAAGGGGCACTGGAATCAATTGTTACCGAGTGGGAAAATGAAACCTGCTTTAAGATGGAGGAAACTTTATATGCAGCCCTGTTAAGCCGGTCCGTGAATGATTACATGGCTGTTATGGATGGTAGTTTTAAAGTAAAGGGCAAGGGTGGTTTGGGTAGGGGTATTAACCGGCTATTCAAAAACCCGACAAACTTTATATGCCTTACCGCATTGGAAAACTTCTTTTCAAAAGGTATTGCCATTGAGCAAACAATTTTACAGTGCAAAGACATTAGACAGTTTATCAGTGTGCGGGTGGTAAAGGGCGGTGGTGTCCACAATGGGGAGTTTCTAGGTAAAGCCGTTAGATGGTATTATGCAACAGGCATGGAAGGTGCCGAAATTGTTTATGCTAAAACGGGTAACCTTGTATCACGGTCAGCCGGGGCAAAACCGTTAATGCGCCTACCCGCCACCCTACCGGGGGACATTGACTTTGCTTGGTATATTGGCGAGGCATACAGCATGCTCGCGGATATGGGTTACGGGGTTTAAACAAAGGCTTGCTAGTTACTTGGTTCAAGCCACACCATAACAACCGGGAAATGAATTTCCCGAATTTGCTTGGTTGCATCAGGGGCGTGTGTGGGAAACCGCATGCGCCCCAAACCTTTACCCCGTGGGGGTTTGAAAATAAATCTACTTTTTCCTTGGCGTTTAGATTCACGGCGGTAAGTTACACCCATGACCGCCGACCTTTTCTTTTACACCGAGACCAGCCGCCGCCCGTGGGTGGAGCAGGTTGCCCGTGGCGCCTTTACCTTACGGGTAACGTTACCGGGTAACCCAACCCTCGCCGAGATTATGGCTGCAACCAACAAAGGTTCTGGCCGGTCCGGTGTGTTTGAGGTTCACACCGACGAGGGTATCTACACCCACCACAACCCGGCATTTGTGGACAGGGGTTACGGTCGGCTGCACCCGGACAAGGCGGTTTTTACCCCGTGGTAAAAGGGTTTGAAAATAAATCTAAATAAATTTGACAAACCCAACCCAACCCTTATCTTACTTACATGACCAAGCAATTACAAACCCTCCTCGCAGCATACAACGCCAAAGCAACCGAGCTTTGCGGTAACATGGGAATCACGGTTTCCGAAAGCGATTTCGGGGAATACACCCCCCAAAACAAAAAGCAACTTTTCTCTTACATTGACGAGATCGTTTTTCGCCGGGGGGAATACGGTGGCGGCATGTGCCACGTGATTTGCCAACTTGTAAAATAAATCCAAATAAATTTGACAAACCCAACCCAACCCTTATCTTCCAAACGTAACCAACCAACCAAAAAAATGAAAACGACATTTGCAATCAAGGCCTTAGAATTAGAGGCGAAATTCAAAAAAGCAGCTAAAGGTGTAATTCTAGACAATAAAAAATGCTGGAGAATCGTGGATCTAAAAGCGACATGGGAGGAGAACCCCCATCTAGGATGCCAAGAAATTTCCGACAGATTAGATAAAATCATCGGGAAATGAAATTCCACGACAAACTTAAAAGCGTCGAGAGGATGAACCCCAACGAACCAACCAACCAAATGAAAATCAAGACAACGCCCCCTTGGAAAATCAAAGCCCTGAAAGAAGCCAGTAAAAGATTGCAGTTCGATTCGTTCGATCTTTTCCCTGACAACCGCAAAGCAGGTATCTACAT
>Ga0070748_1000110_pt1 | contig 42678 bp, 45 predicted proteins | sample VirMetDEL_Nov_12_FD_77015 | JGI IMG/M metagenome (GOLD analysis project Ga0070748, IMG submission 77015) | Aqueous microbial communities from the Delaware River and Bay under freshwater to marine salinity gradient to study organic matter... | ecosystem: Environmental > Aquatic > Marine > Coastal... | reverse complement strand
GCGTTCGTGCTTTGGGCAAGCAGGGTGCGTTTAAGCGCGAAGCCCCAGTTGCCGGGCTCGAGCATTTCGGTGCGTGCCTGGTCGTAAAAGGTTGCGCAGTGGCCCGCCTCGACGCTGCCGTCGGGTGGGCTGATGCTCGAGACGCGTGCATCTGAGCCGATGTGACTCAGTGCCATGTTGCAAATTTGAACGATTGAGGCCATTGGGATCTCCTGGCCTTGAGTCTATTGGCGCAGCGCTGGGACACGGACACGCAAAAGAAAAGGGGCCGCGTAAGCAGCCCCTCCTCTATCGATCAACGTAACGAGATCAGGCCAGGTCGGCCTTGTCGCCGTGGACATCGAGGAAAGTTTTGTTTTCCGCTTTGCCCGCCTGCGACAGTGTCGCCTGCTCTGCTTTGCTCTTTGCTTTGACCGGTGCCTTGTACTCTTCCATAGCGACGAACCAGGAACCCTTAGTGCCCGCAGGCACCTCGAATTCCTGACCCGCCTCATGCAGCGAGTTACCAAAGAAACCGGCTCTGAGGGCTGTAACCTTCATCGCTCAGTTCCTTTCGGATTAGGCCTGGCTAGGGCTTGAGAAAGCCTTAGCTGTTACCGGATTAGGCGTCAGGAAAGCGTTGACCTTACCGGCGGTCAGCGCGGCGGTACCGACGTTTTGCAGGATACCCAGGTAGCGCTCGTACTGGCCCTTCGGCAGTGAGATCTGGCAGACCGTGTAACCGGCAACCAGCGAGGCTTTGGCAACAGCAGCCGTAGTCGTATGCACTGAGGCGGAGCCGTCGACTGCGATAGCAGCCTGGGCATCCGACGCCAGGGTAAACGCCACGGTAGCAGAACCGGCGGAAGTCACGGCGGTGTCGATCTGTACCACCAGGTACATGTCTTCAACGTCGTTGATGCCATCGGTGCCGAGGTCGATCACGTTACCAACCAGCGCGAGGCCAGTGGCAGCGGTGCTGAGCGCGGTGGCGTCAGCGAATTCATTGCGAGAGTCGAGAATCATGGTAGTGCCTTTCAAATGTATTTAGCGGTTGGCCGGAAAGGGGGCGGGATTTTGCCCGTCCCCTATTCCGTTTTAGACCACGCGGGCTTCGGTATTCAGCAGCGCATCGGTACGACGGACTGGAATGTCGTCGAATGTCATGACGCGTTTGCCTTCAACGGTATCCCAGTTCAGGTTGGTCGCAGTGCGCTCGAGGATGCCCAAACGCAGCTTCTCGCGGATGGTACGGTTAACGTACCAGCAAGCGCGGCCCTTGCCGAACGATGGAATGCGCTCAGTTGCCATGACCATGAAGTTAATCAGGGCCTTCTGGGCAGCGACGGTGCTCAGATCCGAGACGTCGACGTTGGCAATACGCACGAAGTAGCGCCAGTCGCGGATCGTCAGACCTGCATCCCAGCGGTAGTGCGAGCGATAGCCTTCCATCCGACCACCGGCGCCATCGACGTTCTCGATAGTGACCTGGCCTTTGTCTTCCATCTGCAAGCCGCCCTTGCTGCCCTTCGGGTAAACGCCGAAGCCAGTCTGTGGACCCCAGACACACAACCAGATGGATGTGTTGTCGGTGCCGGTGCCGCCTGCATCGATGATGTTCGACGAATTGGCTGCGGAGAGCGAGTTGAAGCGCGGAGCCAGGCCGGTGAAGGCTTCTGGTTCAGTACCTTCGTTGCCGTAGAATAGCGTCGACGCCATCTTCTGGGACATGCCCTCGATGTGTGCGCTGTCTTCGGACAGGCGATAGGCTGCGGTATTGCCGTTCAGGTCGGCCAGTGCTTTGTCCATCTCAGCGTACGCTTCGAGCATGCCGCACGAATCGGTGATCTGAGCGGTTGTGGACTTAGCAGGCTGGACGCCGCCGTACAGTTTGCGCCAGGTCGGAACAGGCAGGCCGGTACGTACGGTCGTTTTGTTGCCGGTTGGCAGGTTACCCTCGACCCACGACATATCTGTCAGGGCGTCGTTGGTCTGCGCGAGCAGCTCAACGATGGTGGCAATGGAACCGTTAGGATCGGTGCGCTTGGCAACGTCCAACAGTGTAGGGTTATTTGCAGCTAAAGTGGCCATGATCTACCTTTCAAGTTAATTCATATTGGGAAACATCTTCTTGGCTGTGTCGGTCTCGGCGCTCTTCGCACCGCCCGTCACCAAGCCGTCTTCGCTGATGGCTTTGCCGACCTTGTACGCAAACTTCACGACTTCCGGGTGGTTGCCCAGCCCGCTTTGGTTCAGCATCGATTTGAATGACTCGCTGCCGAATGTGTCGATTGCTTTGCGTGCGACACCGAGGTTTTCCGCGAGCATGTCGCCACCGATTTCTTTGTCGGTCTTGACGCTCTCGGCCCAGCCTTCCACCAACTTTGCATGGGCTTCCACCTGACGCTGCGCCATTTTGGCGCCAACATCGGCGAGCTTCTGCGCTGTTGCCTGGTCGAGCTTTAGTTCCTTGGCAATCGCGGTGAACTCTTCGGTCGCTGCCTTATCGAGTTCCACACCTTCTGGCATCTTCAGGTCGTAGCTCTCTGGCACTTCTGCCTCGGGCTCCTTGCTTGCAGCTTCATCAACCTTTGGATCGGTCGAGGTCGCAGCCGTCGGGTCTACGGTTGTTACATCAGCAATTGTCTGGTCCCCAGCTTCATTGGTAGTTGCGCCGGCTTCCGCTACATTTTCAGTCATCTTTGGCCTGATATTCTTTCAACAGTTTGAAATAACCCTCGGGCGCGGCTTGAAGTACTTCTGCTGTGAGGAACAGGCCGAGGTGTCTCTTGCCTTCGTTGAACGCCATCAGGGAACCTGAATGGTTGAACGAGGTGCGATTCACTCCAGCCTCCTCCAGCAGGCGACACACAATCCGTCTGCCTTGCGGGTGGGCCATCAACCACTTGATGTCTTCTAGTTCTCTGCGGCGTAGTTCGCGGGCCACCAGCTCATCGCTTTCGGCTTCGCGTTCTTGGCTCTTCAGGTCGGTAGGATCTCTCATGGTCAACTTAGGCGGCATCGTAGGTTGTCAGGTGGGGCTCACGGACACGGTCAGTCCATGCCGGGGAACATTACGCTCGCTGAGCTCGGCTTCGAGTCCTCGGGTAATTCATATTCTTTTGCTTCCCACGCCTGGCAGCTGCGTGTCGTGTGGCAAATTATGTGCAGCTTGTGGCAGTAGCCGCGGTGCGCCTGCGAGTTATAGATGTCGTACTGGTTGAGCGGGATGGTTTCCAGTTCAGCCAGGCGCTCGGTGGTGTTGTCGTAGTACTCGCAGTTCACGCACAGGCGGCGCTTGGCTTCCTCGAGCGGCACGTTGAAGATAACGGCAGCGTTGTCCCAGTACGGGTCGTTCTGCTGGTCAACCACGGCAGGGCCGAGGTTCCAGCTCTTGATTGCGTTGTCGGTATTGACGAGCAGAACTTCGGGGGATTCGATCATTGCTTAGACCTGTGAGGGTGAAGGGGTGCCGTAGCCCATGAGGCCACTCATGATGTCTTGCGCTTCCTGCACGCCGCCGATGTTGGTGTCGCCGATGGTCTTCATCGCGTCGACCGTGGCCGGCATTGCGGCTGCGGTCTTCTCGGCCTGCATGGCTTTCGCCCGCTCGGCACGGGTCTGCGCCACGACATCGTCCGGGATGATGATCTTCGGGTTCACGCCGAACATGTCGCTGTAGTCATCGATGACCTGGTCGAAATCGACCTTGTCGAGCACGCCAGGGTTGAGCGCTGCCAGTTGGCCAACGGTACCCATCAGGCGGTCAATGCCTTGGGATGCCACGGCGCGTTGTGCTTGAGCCAGGACCGAGATGAACTCGACCTTCAGGTTCACGCCCTCGAGCTCGGGTGGCGCCTTCGGCAGGATGTTGGCTTTGGTTGCGTAGTTGAACGCGATGTCGATCAGCGGGCTGAGGAGCTCGTTCTGCAAACGCTCGAGCACCGGGCCCAGCATCAGCAGCTTCTCTTCGTGACGCTCGGCGATCTCGGTGGCGGTGGTGCCCGACCGGGTATCGTTGGCCAGCATCAGGAACAGATCGGCGTAATAGCTTTGGCGGATGCGCTCGCGCACATCCTGGATGTCGACCATCAGATGTTGCAGGTTCAGGTTCACCTCGAACGCTGAGCGGATCGGCTGACCCTGGCCGACGCTGTCGACGTAGAACACGCCGCCCGGCAGTCGGGCCTTGTGTGCTTCTTTGTATTTGGTTGGCACGGCCAGTGGTGGGTTGACCTGATAGTCAATCGCCTGGCCCTTGCGCAGTTGCTGGTGCTGGAGCTGCTTCACATCGCCCAGGCATTCCATGCCGGGTGAGCTGCCGTAGATGTCATTGCCGGTGACGACCCAGCGGGGCGCCAGCACGGGGAAATTCTCATAGCCTGATTCGGAGAGGAACTTGTCGAAGTTGTCGCGACCTGGCTCCAGGTACACGGACGAGAACTTCATGTTCTTACCGTCCTTCTTCGCGTAGTCGCGGTCCTTGCGGGGTTCGACCATGTGAACGACATCGACCCAGCTATCGACCTGGCGCTGGTTGTACATGTTGCGCACGGTGTCGCTGACATTGTCGATGCCGAACTGCTCGACCATCTGGCCGACCGACATCTGGAACTCGCGGCACATCGTATCGACCACGCCTTTTTGGCTGGTCGCCAGCGAGAACTCGCCGGCCGTCATCGGGTAGTGATGGATGACGTTGTCGAAGTCAGGCAGCACGATGCTGGCCGCGGTGCCGAATAGGCCCAGCTCCTCGTACAGGGTATGCAGTGATCGGTAAGTATTGGAGGCAGCAAAGACCGCACGCAATACGCCGGCCGAATCATGCAGCCAGGCTTTAACGGCGCCGGACTCCATCAGGTCCTTGTCCTCGATCTCGAGGCGGAACCACGGACGCGCCGGGCTCGTCATGCCAGACATCATGCCGGCGGCGAGCGTACGCACGCCAAACACGGCGGTGTTGTCCAGGATGTTGTTGGAGCGCTTGTCGCCCCGGTTGCGGTCGGATGCAAAGTAGCGGCCCGCACGCGGTTGCTGGTAGTCACTGATGTCGCGCCAGTGAGAGATCCAGCTCGAGCGTTCGCTGACCAGCGCTGACCGGCGGGCCAGTACGCGCTGGCGCTTGTTGACGGGCTGATCGTTCATTACCCGCCCAGGAGCGTGTTGCGACCAGTAGACACAGCGCCGACACCGGACGGGCCGGTCAGCAGCGAGCCACCTGTCATGCCGCCACGGTTAAGTCGGGCCTTGTCAAACATGACGCCAGCATCAGGCTGCTTGACGTCCTGCACCGGTGGCGGTGGAGGTGGAATATCTGGGGATGACATGCACATTGTGTTGTCCTTGTGAGGTTTGCGGCCGATTGTGCGACCCGCATTGCCCCACACGGACACGCTTAGCGGTGCATGTTGGTGTACGGGTCGTATTCCAGTGAGGGCCGTTCGCTCTCGCCCAGGGAGCGAATGGCGCGGATCTTCGGTGTGTCGATCAGTGCCAGCATCACGGCGGTGGCTCGGTCAGGTGATCGGCCCACGCGCTTGACGATTTCGTCCCTGCTCTCGACCTTGATCGTCATGCCGGACATTTCCCAGCGTGGAGCGCACAGCTCAGCCAGCAGGTCCTTGTCCATTGGCAAGGCGATGCCGTTCTCGAGCGATGGGTCGAGCGCTTCACGCAGTTGCCACCAGAGCTGGCTACGCAGGTTGAAGAACGACAGACGCCCGGACTGGTCCAGGCTGTTGGCACGCTCCGACACGTTGACGCCGTAGACGTCCTGGCCTGCGGAGTTGAGGACATCGTAGGGCGATGCACCGACACCGATGACGTCAAGGTGGATCGGTGCGTGATCGCGGCGGGCGCCGATGACCAGGCCGGCCACGATGTTGCCGTTCGGGGTCTCAGCGCCTGGGTAGACATGGAGCTCGTCAAACCAGTAGTTGGTCTCGGGCGTCTTGTGGCGCGTGGCCATGAGCGTGTTGTCCTTGCCCCCTCGCGCAACGTCGACGCCGATGGCCATCATCTCGCCGCGTGGACTGCGGTGCTTCCACCGAGCCATCGCCGCCTCGACCCAGGCGGTAGGGATAACCTGCCACGGGTCGTCACTGATGCCGGCATTGAAGTCGCCCAGCAGCATCTGGCTGCGCAGTGGCTCAGGCAGCGATTGCAGCTGCGCCATGTAGCCGGTGCTGACCAGGAATGGGTTGTCGGTGATCTTGGACGGCACGAAGGTGCGGGACTCGGGCTTGATGATCTCCTCGGGCCGGTACGCCATCACATCGAAGTTGTAGAGCCGTTTGCCGCTGGCCAGCACGAACATGCGTGGGTCGTTGTCCGGTATCCAGACATCGTCACCGGTCTCAGGGTCCACGTAGACATAGCGCAGCACGCCCGGATCGGTTGGATAGAGCGGATGCTTGGTGTCGAGCCACGGCCCAAAGAACCCAATGACCCAGCGGCCCTCGGCGTTGGTTGGCGGGTTGAAAGTCAGCAGCGTGCGCGTGCGTTGGCCAGGTCGAGTGGTTCGGACCCAGCCCTTGACGAAGCGCACTTGCTGCTCGAGGAAGTTGGCCGCCTCGTCGATGACGAGCAGGTCCTTCGGTCGGCCCTGGTACTTGGTCTCGTCGCCCAGGTTGGGCATCGAGTTGAGCTCGATCTGCCGGTCGTCACCGTCGCGGTACACTGCGGGCTTGCCGTTGATGTTGTCGCGAGAGCCGACGATCTCGGCCAGTCGGTCGATCACACCGGAGAGCTGCGGGCCCTCACGGCGAAAGAATTGGGTGCGGAAGTGCTCGGTCAGTGCCAGGCCAATGGCCAGGTCAGTCTTGCCACCACCTGCGGCGCCACCGAACCCGATGACGTCGGCCTTGGACTCATAGGCCACGGTCTGCGGGCCTGGTAGCGGGCGCCATCTGTTCTCGGCGATGTCCTGGCTGACCAGTACGTTAAGCTCCTCGCGCTCGGTCGGTGTCAGGTAGCGCTCGAGGTCCCGCGCTTCTTGCGGGGTCACTTCTTCTCGGCCGGCGACTCATCGCTGCCAGCGAATACGTCCTTACCATCGGCGATGCGCTTCTCAGCATGCTGGACCGCCTTGTCGATGATGCTCTTCGGGATCTTGTCCCCGTCGTTCATGTTGAGCAAGTGGTCGATTTCCTTCTGGGTCAGTGTCGGCACGATGGTCGGGATGTCGCGCTCCTGGCCATCGAGCTCGACGCCGACGCTGTACTCAGTCATCACGCCACCATCCGGGCGCTTGAGCTCACCCAGGTAGCCCTTGCCTTTCGGGTTGCCGTCAGGGCGCAGTCCATAGGGCGCCGCTGGATCTGCGGGCGCCTCCGGCGGAAACATGGTGGGGTACATCTTGGACAGGGGAACGGTTGCCATAGGGTCAGTTCACGATCTTGATAAATAGCGCGGCAAACGCGGCGCTGTAGAGAAACAGTAGGCCCTTGGCGTAGCCACGCCAGAACGCCTCGAGCTGTTGCTTGCGGCGGTATCGGGTCATGCGTAGTGGTCCATACCGTAGAGCACCAGAAGCACGACTATCCAGCAGGCCACAAGCCCGGCGCCAATTATCAATTCAACGTAGTAGCGATTCATGCGAGATCTCCAAATTCATCTTGCTCAGCCTTGCGCCTCTCGGCCATTGCCAAGAGCTGCGCGACACGCGCAGAGCGTGCGGTCTCATCGATCTGCATCGGTGCGCCCTCCGCACCGGTGAGCTCGGTGCGGTCGGCGTAGACCTTCTTGCGTCGGCCTTTAAGCACTAGGGATAGTAGCGCGTCGGATTGCTTTGGGGTAGTCAGCGGGATCGGCTGCCCGTGCGCGTCGAGCACCATGCGCCACTTCTCCTCTTCAACCTGCTCGCCGGTCTCGGCATGGGTGTGCGTGGCCACGTAGCGCTCATAGCGATACATCAGGCGGCCCTGGTACACGACAGGCTCCTCGAAGCCCACCACCGCGCGTCTGAAGGCCTCCTGCTCGGCTCGGTCGACGCCTTGTTCCAGTGCGTCGTCCCAGGCTTTGGCAAATTCCTCATCCTTTTCACGATGCAGATAAGCGTTGCGATAGCCAACCCCGGCCAGGCGAGCAGCGTGGCTGACGATGGGGTACTCAGCGAGGGCAGCGAGAAAAGTCTCGCGCCAATGGGTAGGAGGATGGGGCATAACTTTACTTTAGCGTGGTGCTATCAAGTGATGGACACGGGTCCAGGGCATCGTCGAGCGTTACGTGCACATAGCGCGCTGCGGTCTGGCCACGCCGATAGCCGTGGACGATCTTCCAGACGCCTTCCTTGCTCATGCCCATCTTCTCGCCGATCTGGGCCAGGGTGAAGCCAGCCTCGCGCAGCTCATGGACCTGATCGACTTCGGCGTCCAGCAACTTGGCCCGCGGGTGGTGCTCGCCGATGATTCGGCCCAGTTCGTTTAATGCGATGACTTTCTTCATCGTGCCCTTTCGATTTACTGAACGTGCAAAGTTTTACGCCTTCATGCGATGCCAGAGGGTCCAGCCTGAGCGTGCAATTTTTTACGTATTCATTTCATTCACGGCCCGATTTCCTTCCTTCATCCTTCACTACCTAAAGGTAAGTGAAGGAGTGAAGGAAAGCAGGGAACTCTTCGCAGCTCCTTCACTTCCTTCGTGAAGGGTCAAATGAAGGATGAAGGAAGCAAAATATTGCGCGTTCATCGTTTCACTTTGTTCTTGACCGACAGATACGGGCTCACCGATTTCCGCGACATACACGAAGCACAGCTCCAACCACGCGGACTATTTGCCTTTTTAAAGCCACCGATAGCGTCGCGACTCAGCTGACAAGAGGTGCAAAAGCGCACCGCAGTTTGTTCTTTGCTCATGGTTTCACCCTACGAATAGCGGCCGCGATAGCCAAAGAACCATAGCCTTCCGCCCCCATGTGCTCCACCAGCAGGGCAATCGAGCTGCGCTGTTCATCACGCACGATCTCTGTAAACCTTTGTAAAAAGCCCCCGTACTGGGCCCCCAGGTGCTCGCCCTGGCATGGGCTGGCTTCCGCCGCGATCCTGCTCATCTCGAGCTGCGGTGTCGTTTGGCCCTGGCTCATAGTGCCCCCTGCGTGGCTAGACACATCCTGTCTTTGATTGCCCTGGGAATGCGAGGCTTGGGACACCAGCCGATGCAGGTATCCTCCCAGACGCCGATGATGCACACGCCGCCCGGGTTGAGCAGCAGCATGCTCGTCGCCCTGGGTGGCGGCTCAACGGCTGGGTCACGAAAGTAAAGCTGGTCGGTCGTTGCTTGCAGCGTCATCACATCACCTCGATGCAGTTGGTTTCTGGATCGAGCCAGTACGGCGCATCGTCCCCCTCGCACAGCTTGTTCAGTGCTCGCCGTGCATTGCTCTTGAAATTGCCCTTCTTGTCACCCTCGACGCCGTCACGCACCATCATGCGGCGTGCTGCTTCCTCGAGCACGAACTTGACCTCGATGCCAGTGGTCTGGGCCATCGCCATCTCTTGCAATACGTCGTTGACCAGCTTCTCGTTCTTGCCCAGCTTCTTGACGGGCCCGGCGCCAATGACTGGCATCGCCGTCTCAATCACGATGCAGCTCGTGATCGGCTCGAGATCCTCATCGATACCGATCTGGACCACCTCGAGATCGAAGCCCCACTCGAGCTCGTCCTCGCCGTCCTTGCTTTTAGTCAAACGCAAAGCGCGACCAGTGGCGCCACGCACGACCTCGAGCTCAGCGTCAGCTGCTGCCCGCAGTCCTGACCAGCCCCTGGCACCCTTGCTGGGGTCCTTGCCGGAGTGATGGACCAGGACCACCACAGCGCCGGTGGCGCGGTGAATGCCCTTGCAGTGAGCCAGTGCCTTGCCCATGTCCTCGCCGGCGTTCTCGTTAGCGCCTGGCGTGGTCTGGGCGAAGGTGTCAACAATCACAACGTCGGCTCCGCCGGAGGCCTTGATCGACTTGGCCACATCGAGCGCGTCTTCTTTCAGTATTAAATTAGGAGCAGCGTGGATGACGCCCAGGTCGAGCGTTGCCAGGTCGAGCTGGTTGGCCTGGGCGTAGGCCTGCATCCGGTTACGAAAGCCGCCGGCGCCCTCGGCTGCGATGTAGACCACCCTGCCCTGCTTGACCTTCTTGCCGCGCCAGTTGTTGCCCCGGGCAATCGCGCCGGCCATGTCGAGCGCCATGAATGACTTGCCCGAACCACTCGCCCCGTATAGGACCACGAGCTCAGCCTCTGGCAGCACATGCTTGATGATCCACTTCGGCGCCGGGCGGTTTGCGAAAACGTCAGCAGGCAGAACCTCGAAGCGCATCGGCTTGGTACCCTCCTCCGTGAGGGGACTCTCGGCCTTGACCGACACATCGTCAAACTCTTCCATGCTGGCCGGGCCGTTGGTCCTGATCTTGGCGCCGTGCTCGTTGGCCAAATGCACCAGGCTGCGACCCGTGACCTGGCTGCCCCCGCCCTTGCCGAAGCTGCGCCAGCGGTCCTCGTTGTACTCACGGCTGCCGTACTTGCCCGAGCTCATGCTCCACGCGTCCCAGATCTCGAAGCCCTCGCCCTGGGTCTCGCAATGGATCGCCATGCCGGCCATGAGCCAGTCGTCGTAGTGCAGGTCAGTTGGCAGCGCGGCCAGGCACTCCTCGATCTGAGGCACGGTCAGGCCAGCAGGCTCGCCCGATGAGCCCGTCTCGAGCGGTGCCGAGCTGCGAGCGAATCGCTCGCTGTGCAGGGCATAGACCACATCGGACAGCGGCGCCACGGTGTCGGTGTTGCCGAGCAGCTCCGTGATGTCGATGGCGTTGCCGGTGAACGTCACGAATCCACGGCTGGAGAAGCACTCCATGCCGAAGTCGGTGTTGCGGATTGATTTGCCGTTGCCCAGGTCGCCCTTAAAGAAAGCGCGAATGCCCTGGCCAGACGGGCTGAACTCGGCATAGCTGTCGCCGAGCAAGGCTTCTACCTGGGGGTGGATCTTGCCGTCGGTGATGCAGTTGTCGAAGTCGAGCGCACAGATGCCGAACTGGGACAGCGCCGCAAAGCCGACGCCGTCGTACCCACGCCGGGCCGCCGCAGTCTTGGCCGCGTCGAACGTGACCAGGTTGGCTCTGTCATTGATCCCACCCTGCTCCCCGTGACGCTTGCCACCGTTGGCGTAGTAAGGAATCTTGCGGGGTTTGCCACCACCAGGGACGGCTTCGAATCGCCAGACGACCCAGGCTTGCAGGTCACGAATGGCAGCAGGCGCCTCGACGTCGCGTAAATGGGGGGTAATACGTTGCACGTTGGTCATCCGCTAACCACGGAGAGAATCAAAAAAAACATGGCGACTTTCAAAAAGTGCCATTGGTAGTGGGACCGAGTCGCCAAACTCTTTGCCCGCTGTGTACGGGCCGGTCCCACTACCAATGGCAACACAGTCAAAGGAAATTGGCGAGCGGCAATTTTAGCATATTGTAAAATCGTGCTACAGTATCTTTGCGTACGCGAGAAGAAACTTTTCGGTATAGAGGACCGTACCCCGCGCCGTTGCCCGAGCGGTATAAAGACAAACCCACTCGCCGTTTTCCCATTCGACAAGCTCAAGAACATTGCCGCTTGGTAACAAGACACGCGCTCCGACGGTCAATTCACGCATCTCAACCTTGAAAAATAGAAAAAGGAGGGCATATAATTTTTGTAGACATTGCAACAAACGACATTACAGCGCCATCTCTAGTTGCCGGGCGTCAACTATCGGAAACTCGCTCACAATCGCCTGCCCTTTAAGGCACCGTTGCGCGTATTCACACTGTAGACAGGCTTCTGACAGGTCAGTCCGGTATATTTTAGGAAGGCGTCCTTTGCTCGCTTTGTGCATCTCTGTGGTGGCCCGCTCTATCGCCCCCGCACGTTCGGCACTTGCCGTACGGTGTGCACCGGCGTATTGATAGAGCATTCCCCTCGTCGTGCCCACCCGGGCGGCGAGGGTTTCTTGTTCGGCGACTGTAGCAACAGCCATCCAATTTTTCATCGAAGTAATAGTTTTCATGCGGCGCATTGTAGCAGACAGTAAAGTTTATACGGCGAACTAGGCAGAAACTTTGCAGCATTGCGCTAAATTTATTAAACTGGAGAGTTTATGAAATCCGTTTACGAAATACGCAGGGAAAACCTGCGAACCCTGCAAAACGAGCGGGGCGGACCAACTAGCCTGTCGAAAAAACTCGGCCACGCTAATGGGTCCTACGTTGCCCAACTGATCGGCCCCCGCCCTTCCCGCGAAATCAGCGAGAAGGTGGCCCGAGAGTCAGAAAAAAAGCTGAACCTGCCCATCGGCTGGCTGGACACGGAGCAAAACCCCAAAGGTCGGCCCGTTGTCGTTGACGCGATAACGCTCGGGGCTTGTGTGACTGCCGTGGCCACCGCTCTGCGTGACACCGGAATCACCCCCGATCCAGAAACGTACGGCACCCTAGTTGGCCTAGCCTATGAACACGCGCAGCTTGCCGGGCAGGTCGACGAACCTTTCCTCCTAAAACTAGTCAAGCTCACCCAACGTCCTTAGTTAAACCCGGGTCTGCCTCTTCGGCAAAGTGTCGAAAGCCCTGTCGCGTCGGTCCCCCTCCCTTGCTAATTAACGACCCCACAAAAAAAATGTGGGGTTTTTATTGCACAATACTTTTAGCATCTGCTACAATTATTTACATCGAAGTAAACAACCAAGGGGAGCAGCATGAAACTGACCGCAACGCACCAGGGCATTACCTTCACACGAAGCACCGAACGTGCTTATCAATTTATCGTTGTTGCAAAACGTGACGAGGCATTGAGACGTAGCCAGGGTTACTTCGGACGGTCGGTAGAGGAAAGCACCAAGATATTCGACGAACAGAAAGCAAAAGGCGAGTTTGACAAGTTCAACGCCTACGGTTGGTGCAGTCGTCGTGACTTAGCAGACAAACTAGCCCAGGAATGCTGCAAAAAAGGTCTCATTGAGATCGCTATCGTTACCGTCAACCCTTACCTTTAAAAGGAAACACCATGTATTTCATCACTGACGAATTTGGCGCCCACTATTTTGCTTTCACCAAAACCGCTGCCCTTCGTGATCTGTCGCGCTGCGCCGGACACGCCTGGGTGACCAATGTCTGGGGCCGCGTCGTCGCTGAGCGTGGACAAAACGCATAAAAATTTTGCCTGATACTGTAGCAAATGCTACACTTACTGTACAAATTAAAAAGGAAACGCTAATGATCCAGATTACCCTGAACTTCGCCTCCATCGAAGCCGCACGCCACGCTCTGCTTGAAATCCCGGCCTCGGTCTTGGCTGCGGCCCCCTCTATCAGGACCGAAGTGAAGCCCGCGCCGAAGGCAGAGCCGGTCAAGGTCGTCCCACCGAAGGAGACGAATGCGGCGCCCATAATTACTCCCTCAACTGCCCTGGCCGATACCCCTGCCCCTGAATACCAAACCCTAAAAACGGCCGTGTTCACCCTCGCTGGCAAGAGCCGTGAAGCCGTGGTTGCTATCGCTGCTGAGTTCGGGGTAAAGACGTTCACCGAGTTGACCGAAGACAAGTGGGCCGACGCCCTGGTTGCCGTCAACGCTGCACTGGCAGAGGCTGCGTAATGACTGCCCCCGTCGCAGCGCACAGCAAGTGGTCGGCGTCAGGCTTCGAGTCGATCATGCTTTGCCCAGGCAAGAAGGTCCTCGAGCAGGGCAAGCCGAACAGCACCAGCAAGTTTGCTGCCGAAGGCACCGCCGCACATCAGGTCCTGACTTGGGCATTGCAAGAAGAGCGCCCAGCCACTGCGTTCATTGGCCGCATCATCGAAGTTGATGGCTTCATCTTCGAGGTAGACGATGACATGGCTGGCCATGTGCAGACCTGCATCGATTACTGCCTAGCCCTCAAAGGCTGGGACGGTATCTTGTTTGCAGACACCCAGGTCAATTACTCCAGCTACCTGGATGTGCCTGAGCCAGACGCCTGGGGAACTGCCGACGTCATCATCGCTCGTGGCAATGAGCTGATCGTGGTCGACTTCAAGTACGGCATGGGTGTCGAGGTCAGCGCCGAGAAGAACCCACAGATGTCCCTGTACGGGCTGGGTGCATTGCAGGCCTACCAAGGCATCGCTGCTGACTTCGAGAACGTGCGCCTTGCCATCAGCCAGCCGCGTATCAAGCAGGCGCCGAGCGAGTACGACCTGACCGTCGCCGAGCTCGAGGCCTGGGGCCGTGGCGAAGCATGCCTGGCAGTGCAGGAATGCCAGTCTGCCTGGACTACCGCCCAGCCTGACTACGAGTTCACCGACCAGGCGCTGTGGGAGCAGACCTTCCTGACCCCCGGCGAGAAGCAGTGCAAGTTCTGCCGGGCAAAGGCTACCTGCCCAAAGCTGCGCTCCGAAGTCGCCGATACCCTGGGCACAAGCGCGGCTTCGGTCGATGAGTTTATGGGCCTGGAGATCGACCAGCCCACCGCTGCAAGCGAGGACGCCTGGCTGTCTGCCTGCCTCGATAAAGCTGACCTGATCGAAGACTGGTGCAAAGCAGTACGCGCCGAAGTTGAGCGCCGCCTGCTGGCCGGTGGCCATGTCCCTGGCTACAAGGTTGTGCAGGGCAAGAAAGGCAATCGCGCCTGGTCCAATGCAAAAGACGCTGAGGAAACTCTCAAGGCCATGCGCGTCAAGCTCGAAGACATGTACGACTTCAAGCTGATCTCGCCGACCACCGCAGAGAAGCTGCACAAGGCAGAGATCATTGGCCCGCGCCAGTGGCCAAAGCTGAAGGAACTTATTACCCAATCTGAGGGCAAGCCACACGTTGCCTCCGAATCCGATGGCCGGCCAGCGCTGGACATCAAACCCGTTGTCGACGATTTCGCCGACGAATCTGTTTCTGACTTCGCTTAACTTTTTATAAAGGCATTACATCATGACCACACAAGCAAAACCAATCGGCCGCATCCTCCTCAAAAACGTACGCCTGGCGTTCCCTAACCTGTTCGAGCCGACGACCGTCGCCGGCGAAGGCAAGCCACGTTACAGCGCCACCCTGCTGATCCCAGCAGACCACCCGCAGATCGCCGAGATCGAAGCAGCACAGACTGCCGTCGCCAATGCGAAGTGGGCGGCTAAAGCGCCGGCCGTCGTTAAAGGCTTGGCCAAGCAGGACAAGCTGGCACTGCACGACGGTGACACGAAGAGCAAGTACGACGGCTTCCCCGGCAATTTCTTCATCAGTGCAGCCGCCCAAGAGAACGCAGCGCCAACCGTCATCGACCAGGACAAGTCCAAGCTCTCCGCAAAGTCCGGACGACCTTATGCAGGCTGCATGGTCAACGCCAGCATCGAGCTCTGGGCTCAAGACAACAACTACGGTCAGCGCGTTAACGCCCAGTTACGCGGCATTCAGTTTTATGAACACGGCGACTCGTTCTCTGCCGGCCGTCCTGCTGATGCTGACGAGTTTGAGGATGTGGCCGAAGGCGTTGAAGCCGAAGACTTCGCCTAAAAGTTTGCGGGGCTCTGCATTTCCCCCGTTGGCCTCACCCACCAGCTAACCAGCCGAGGTTTAGGCGCTCCCCGTCCCCGCAATGATTGTACGGCGGGGAGCGCTTAACCACCTGGCAGAGCCGTAAGCATTAAACAGGGAAGCCTCGGAACGGGTGTTTTTTGGGAAGGATCGGGCAGCCGGTCTTTCCCAAAATAATAACGAAAGCATGCAATGACTATCCTCTGGCTCGATACCGAAACCTACAGCGAATGCGACCTCAAGAGCGCCGGCACCCACCGCTACGCCGAACACCCTAGCACTGAGATCACCGTGGCCCAGTGGGCCATCGATGACGAGGAGCCAACGGTGGTGGACTGCACGGTGCCTTTTAACCCCGCGAAAATCTCACCGATCCGCATGCTGAAAGTCGCGCTGCGGGACCCCAGAATAACGATTGTCGCGCACAATTCCATGTTCGACCGCACCCTGCTCCGCCATGTCTGGGGCATCGATGTACCGGTCGAGCGCTGGCAGGACACAATGATCCAGGGCATGGCGCACGGCCTGCCCGGCGGCCTCGACAAGATCGGCCAGATCGTCGGCCTCGAGGCTGACCTGGCCAAAGACAAACGCGGTCGCGAGCTGATCCAGCTCTTCTGCAAACCCCGCCCAAAGAACAGCGTATTGAGGAGAGCTACCCGTGAAACACACCCCGAGCAATGGGCCGAGTTCTTGGAGTACAGCCGACAAGACATCGTCGCCATGCGAGCAATTGGAACTAAACTTCCACGATGGAATTACCGAGCCGGTCACGCCGAGCTCGCCATCTGGCACCTCGATCAGCGAATCAACGACCGGGGCGTGGCAGTGGATCTGGACCTCGCACGAGCCGCTATAGACGCGGTGGCCATCGAGCAGAAGCGGCTCAAGGCACAGGTCGTCGAAGAGACCGGCGGCATGGTCTCGAGCGCCAGCAAGCGCGACCAGCTCCTCGCTTACATCTGCGCCGAGTACGGTGTCGACCTGCCAGACATGAAGGCCGACACCCTGCGCCGCCGGGTGGAAGATCCCGACCTACCGGAAGGCGTCAAGCTGCTGCTGTCGATCCGTCTCGAGGCCACGAAGACATCGACCGCCAAGTACAACGCCCTGGTCAAAGCGACCAGCGCCGACGGTCGCATCCGCAACACCCTGCAATTCGCTGGCGCCCAGCGCACAGCTCGATGGGCTGGTCGGATCTTCCAGCCACAGAACATGCCACGCCCGGACATGAAGCAGGACCAGATCGACGAGGGTATCGAGGCGCTCAAAGCAGGCGCCGCCCCCTTCTTCTTCGATAACGTCATGCGACTGACGGCCAACACCGTGCGCGGCTGCATCGTCGCACCGCCAGGCAAGAAGCTGTGCATCGCCGACTTGTCCAACATCGAGGGCCGCGGTCTCGCGTACCTGGCCGGCGAGCGCTGGAAGTTGAAAGCCTTTGCCGACTTCGACAAGGGCGTGGGCGAGGACTTGTACAAGGTGGCCTATGGCCGGTCCTTCAACATCGACCCGAAGGAAGCCACCGGCCAGAAGCGCCAGATCGGTAAGGTCATGGAGCTGGGCCTGGGCTACGAGGGCGGCGTCGCTGCGTTCCTGACCTTTGCCGTCGTCTACCAGATGGACCTCGATGAGCTCGCTGCTGCTGTCTACGCGACGGCCAGCCGGGAGGCCATGTCGAATGCGCTCGGCATGTGGGGTTGGGCCAAGAAAAAGAAACGCACGCTCGGCTTGCCAGAAAATATCTACGTCGCGTGCGAGATCCTGAAGCGGGCCTGGCGCGATGCGCATCCGGCAACCTCCGCACTGTGGGCAGCCGCCGGCGCCGCGGTAAAGCTGGCGCTGGCCAAGCCAGGCGAATCATTCCCCATCGGCGAGCACCTGAAAGCCCGCGTTGATGGCGCCTGGCTGCGCATCCGCCTGCCGTCCGGGCGCTACCTCTGCTACATCAACCCGAGCGTCGACGACGACGGCCAGATCACTTACTTCGGTGTCAACCAGTACACCAGGCAATGGGGCCGCATCAAAACCTACGGCGGCAAGCTGATTGAGAATTGCACCCAGGCATTCGCTCGCGATGTGATGGCGTACAACATGCCGGACATTGAGGATGCCGGCTACGAGATTGTGCTCTCGGTCCACGATGAGCTGCTGACCGAGACACCTGACAGCGCTGAGTACTCGCACCTTGAGCTCGCCGACCTGATGAGCACGGCACCAACCTGGGCTACGGGTATCCCGCTGGCGGCTGCCGGGTTCGAAACAATACGCTACAGAAAGGACTAATACTGTAGCACCTGCTACATTACGTGCTACACTATTTTTCTTTATAGTAAATTTTAGAAAGGAAACATTTTGAAAGTGTTAAGGGAGCGCGACATCGAACGTTACCTGGTCAAGCGGGTAAAAGATCTGGGCGGCGAAGTGCGCAAAGTCGAATGGGTCGGCCGCGCTGGTGCGCCCGACCGCTTGGTGATGTTCCCAAACGACGAGCAGCGTTTTATCGACGGCGCCTATGGCACCACGCTGTGGGCCGAGCTCAAAAACCCCGAGACAATCAAGACGTTTCCCGCCAATGCCCACGAACGCGCACAGCACCGCGAGCACCAGCGCATGCGGAGGATGGGCCAGCGCGTCAGGGTTATCGGCACGCTTGAACAGATCGAGGAGCTGCTGGCATGAAAAAGCGCAGCAAGTACCGGCCACGCCATGTCTTAGTCAACCCGGTGGGCTACGTAGTGGAAGGCCTCAAGCCGGTGTCCCAGCACGATGACTACCTGATCGACCTGCGCATCAAGAACCACGGGGCAATGGCCGCCCTGACCCAGGGCAAAGCTACCCACGAAGACATGCGCACCATGACCGCGATGACCAACGTCACGGTCGCGCTCTGGTCGCTCGGCTTTGGCAAAGAGTATTCGGATGACGTCACCGCCGGGCGCATTGCACTAATGTGCATCGCTGAAAGAGGCAGGGAGAACCAACACTTCGTGATGCGAGCCGGCGAGATGGCCGCGCTCAACATGCTGCTCGAGTTGCATGATGCCCAGCTCGACATCATCTCGATCAAGGACATGGAGAAGGCCGTCGCGGTTGTCCATAAAGCAGCGCGTGAAGGTAAGTTTGAAAGACTCGCCGGATGACCCGCGAGTACACGCCCCGTGCCTTCGCCCCCCTGGCGATGGACCACTTCAACCAGCAGGAACGCTGCGCCCTGTGGGCCAAGCCAGGCATGGGCAAGACGATCCTCACCCTGACGCACCTGGACATCCTCCACCGGGTCTGGGGCGAGAGTAAGCCCACGCTCGTGCTGGCGCCTCTGCGCGTCGCACGCGACACCTGGGCCACCGAGGCGGGCAAGTGGCAGCACCTGCGCGGGCTCGATGTGGTGCCCATCGTGGGCGATCCTAACGCACGCAAGGCAGCGCTGCGCAAGGACGCGCCGGTCTACGTCACCAACTACGAGCAGCTGCCCTGGCTCATCGACACCCTCGGCAGCAAGTGGCCGTTCGCCACCGTCGTGGCGGATGAAGCTGTCCGGTTGAAAGGGTTCCGGCTCCAGCAGGGAACCCAGCGGGCCCAGGCCCTGGGCAGCATGGCGCACAAGCGGGTGAAGCGATTCATCCAGTTGACTGGCACGCCGGCCAGCAATGGCCTGAAGGATCTGTGGGGCCAGATGTGGTTCCTCGACGCCGGCCAGCGCCTGGGGCGCACCTACTCCGCATTCGAGAATAGATGGTTTGCCTACAAGCGGGTCGTCGATGCGATCAGCAAGAAGCCCGGCATCGTGCCGGTCATCCTGCCGAACGCGCACGAAGAGATCCACGCCAAGCTGGCCGACATCTGCATGACGCTGGACCCCAAGGACTGGTTCGATCTGAAGGACCCCATCGTTAACGTGATCGAGGTCGAGCTGCCGAAGTCAGCCCGCACCAAGTACCGTGAGATGGAGCGCGAGCTCTTCACGATGATCGATGGCAAGGAGGTCGAGGTGTTCAACGCCGCCGCCCTGTCCAACAAGTGCTTGCAGATGGCCAATGGCGCTGCCTACCTGGACGCCGAACGCTACGGCGCGGGCACATGGATCGAGGTGCATCGCGAGAAGCTCGACGCGCTGCAAGAGTTGATGGACGCCACCGGCGACGACCCATTGCTGGTGTCGTATGAATTCAAGTCAGACCTGGCCAGAATAAAACGCGAGTGGCCAGACGCGCTCGACTTAGCCGATGAGGGTGACTTGTCCTTGGCCAAGCAAGGCAAGGGCAAGCTGTGGGTCGGCCACCCGGCCAGCATTGGCGAGGGAATCGACGGCCTGCAAGAGCACTGCAACACCATCGTGTTCTTCGGCCAGACCTGGAGGCTTGACCTCCATGACCAGATCATTGAGCGCGTGGGACCCATGCGCCAAATGCAGGCGGGCAAAGACCGCAATGTCTTTGTCCATTACATAGTGGCGCGTGGCACGGTAGATGCCGTAGTAGTAGCGCGTCGAGACGGAAAGAGGTCAGTGCAGGACGCACTGATGGATTATATGAAAGGAACGGCATGACGACCGCTAATAGCTTGCTTATCAAAGCGTTTGCATTGATGGAGCAGCGAGGGCAGCAGTATGACCAGCCCGAGGGCGAGCGCAGTATGGGCCGCGCTGTAACCGCACTAAATACGATTCTTGACCGGCCCGCATTAACTGAAAGTGAAGGCTGGCTTCTGTTGCAAATACTCAAAGATGTCCGAGACCGTCAGCGCGAACCCGCCCATATTGACAGCCTTCAAGACTGTATTGCTTACGCTGCGCTGAAAGCAGAAGCCCGGATAAAGGAGATTAGTAATGCCGGATGAATTGGACCTTGCTTCTGAGCGGGAAGAGTTTGCCCGTACCCATGCCCGCAATGTGCGTAAGCCCGAGGCCCCTGCGGCAACGGGACTCTGCCTGTACTGCGACGAGGACGTTGCATCTCCCCGCCGCTGGTGCGACACCGATTGCCGTGACGCTTGGGATAAGCGCAGCAAACTCAATAGGAGTACGCAATGATTACATCCTTAGCCTTGATGTCGATCTACAAGACGCCAACCATTCCGCTGTCAGAAGTGTGCGAGCGTTACTTCAGTTTGTCTTACGAAGAGGCCCTGAAAAAAGCAGCACGCAATGAACTGCCAGTGCCAACATTTCGCCTGACCAGCAGCAGGAAGTCGCCCCTGATGTTAAGTGCAGAAACACTCGGCCAGTGGATCGATGCAACCGAAGCTGCGGCCCGTGCGCAGTGGGAGCGGAGCCAAGTGTGATGCACTTTCTTTACCCGAAACTGGGGCAAAGCACACCGTTCGGTGCATCACAGCAAAGAGGAAATCTCAAAACCCGCACGGAGTAACGCTTTTGGCAGAGGCTGCTTCGCATCCATCATCGGGGCCACACAGATTCTACGACCCTTTTTTTTCGTGGTAACTAGTTGATTTTTAAAGGCTTCATTCATGCTTTATGCTGGTTTCTATAATTTTATTTGGTACTTAACCGGGTAAAAAAGGGTATTTCTTGGGCTGGAGTGCATCAAATGGTGCATCATAGAGGCCTTGATGCACCGCCTTTTTAGGGTTTGGTGCATCATCCCCTACCCACCCAAAGGAAATAACATGGCCTCAATCACTCAGCGCGGGGATTCTTGGTTCGCCCAGGTTCGTATCAAAAAACAAGGCGTCATCGTCTTTACTGAATCGAAAACATTTCCCAGCAAACCCCTGGCCGAATCTTGGGCCGAGCGGCTCGAGGATAAACTTAAAAAAGATGGCGTTTCCGGCACTGCCCAGCGAAGTATTACCGTGGGCGACCTAGTGCTTACGCACTTGGCCTATCTTAAAAAACTCAGGCCGATAGGGCGATCATGTATCCATACCTATGAAGCTGCGGCGACTGAATTCGCGAAAGTCAAGGTGTCCGAGTTTACCAGCAAACATTTAGTCGACTACGCCGTTCGGAGGAAGGCGTTGGGACTAGCACCTTCAACGATCAACGCCGATGTAATGCCAGTATCCGCAGCCCTCCACGCTGCTCCTTTTGCCCACGGGGTTAGGGTCGATCCCACGGAGCTCGACCTAGCAATCAAGTATCTGCATGAGAATCACATCATAGGTAAATCTCGCGAAGTGACCCGGCTAGTCGACGATGAGGAAGAGGAAGCGCTACTAGAAGAGTTTGCCCGTCGTAATCTCCACCACCAGACGTCGATTGATATGGTGAAGATCTACCACTTCGCCCTTGCTTTCCCTCGGCGTGCCAGCGAGATTACACGCATCCGTTGGGCGGACGTCGATTTCAAACGCAGAACCGTCATTATCCGTGACGTCAAGCACCCCAAGCGCAAGATCGGTAATGACCAGGTGGTACCTTTGCTGGGGAAAGCGTGGGACATTCTCGAAGCGATGCCCAAACTGGAGGAGCGTATTTTTCCGCACAATCCCGAATCAATGGAAGCGGCATTTGAACGCGCTCGCAACCGCATCGCCGTGACAGGCATTCCTAAAATAAAGGATCTGCGTTTCCATGATCTGCGCCACACGGGCATTACGATGCTGTTTTGGGCAGGTCTAAAAATTGAGGAAGTCGCGCAGGTGTCAGGTCATACTAACTGGCAGACACTGAAGCGGTACACGCATATTAGGCCAGAAGATGTCCACCGCAGGTGGGATGCGTTACATGCGCTCCGCGTCTAGGTAATATCAAGACAAGAACAAGGCACGTTCATCGTTGCGCCGCTTGACCAGGCCTGGCAATACCTTGCCAGCTGCCTTGGTCCATTTCAGAAACTCATCCGCCGCGCCTTGGTAATCGCCTCGGTTGGTCTTCATCCGAATGCCGCTACGTTGCAGGCTGCCGAGCCCGACGTTAAATGCAAAACTCACCAAAGCATCAAACATGCCTTGGCTGCCAGCAATACCAGGACAATATCGCAGTACGCCGGACTCAAAGCGTTCAAGGTCTTTTGCAAGGATTGCATCTACTTCTCCGAGTGTCAGTGTCCGGTTCCAGTCGGCCGGGCAGGCAAGGGCCAGCCGGTCCTCAAACTTGACCCGCGCATGGTCGGGCACAATTACGTGCCCTACTCCCACGGTCCATAGCCTGGCTGGGCAGCGGTACGGTTTCAACCGCACGCCCTCATGGTGCCGGACCATCCCGATGGCTTTGGCGCTGGTCTTCATTTGCCGAAAGCGCGGCCGCCAAAATGGAAGGCAATAATGGAGGCGAAAAGCGCCTGCGTTTCGTTATCCCAGAGCTGGTCGGCCAGTGTTTCAAAAGACACCCCGGCGATCATGCCCTGGTAGGCCAGCACGATGTCGATGCCGCACAGCAAAAAGAAGAACCCGTAGGTGATGACTGGGCGCACGCTGGCACGCAGGTCTTTCATCCAACGGCTCGTGCCCTCGCCCAGGCTGGCATCGTGCGCATAGATCGCCTGCATTTCGGCCTGCCGCGCACCGATCAAAGATTGCTGCGTGTCGGCCGATGTCTGTATCTGTATTTCATCCAGCCTGATCTCTTCGATCTTGGCTTGCGAAGCAAAGCCCGCCGCTGCCAGCGCCAGCTCGCGCTCGGTCTGCATCGAAGCAAGTTTCAGCTCGTGCGACTTGTCCGATTTGTCCTGGAAGAAATCGAGGATCTTGGGCAGGCCGCCCATCAGGAATGACACGAGTGTGGAAAATATAGTGAGCATGGTTACCCTTGTTGGAACATCCAGTAAATACCGTAAATCAGTACCGTGCAGGCGATGGCACCCAAGAGCAGGCTTATCGTGTCGATGATTAGGTCTATGCGTTGCTGACGCTTGCGACGAATTGCCATTTGCCGGCGCTTCTCCGCAAGCAGGCGCTCGGTCTCAGCCGCACGCGCAGCCGCTTCTTGCTCGGCACGTGCATTGGCAATGGCATCGCGGCGCCGACACAGATCATCGTAAAGACCAGACTGCTTGCATTTGTAAATCAAATACGTCTTGATCTCTTCCTCGTCGTCTTGCAGTTGCATTTCGTACTGCATCGCCTCGAGCGCAATTGCGGTAGCTGAACGCTGACTACTTGATGCGTCGGCTTCAGCAGCCGGCTGCTTGGATTCGATCAACGCTTTCTTGACTTCACCTTGCGCGGTGAAGAACTTCACAAGCGATCCCATGCTGTGCTTGGCGTCGACGCCTGATTCTGCGCAGGCGCGGATCTCGTCCATCGCCTCCTTCGCGGTGTCGAATGCCGACTTCAACGCCTTGGCGCCGGAGATGACCAGGCCAATTGTGATGGGATCAATCATCTCGTTCTTCTACCTGCCGGCATGATTACGAACAAAATCGAGAATCATGTAACCAAGGCCGGCGATGGCCGACCAGGCCAGGGCGCTCAGTGTTTTTTCGATGATTGCTTTGCGCAGCTCAATCGACTGTGCTTCTTTGCGTATCGCCATCCTGACCCAGCGTTGCTCATCGTCGGAAAGCGTAGTGGGCACCGCCTGGATGGCAGCGGCGACGTCTGATATGAATTCGGCGCGTTCGGCTGGTGTCATTTGCAGGGGGACGGGTGTCTGGGTTTAGGTGTTTCCGCATGGTAGAGGGCGCCATCCCCACCACGGACACGGGCAAGAAAAAGCCCGCTCAGTGGCGGGCTTTACGGGGGCTTGAGCGCAGGTCAATCTTTGCGCGGGTCCATTATTTTTTCAGCGTATTAACTGGACACAAAATCTTGAAGTTCAACGCGATCTTTTACAAACGGCATATAGGAAAACCGCCCATCGCCATTTGACCTTGTAAGAAGACCATTTGCCCGTACAAAAAATAGTGAGGCCTGAGCAGTTATGTAGCCGTCAGGGCCACCGCAGGGTTCACGCCAGTGGTCTATTTTCGACCCCTCCGCAATGACTCCACAGCCCTCGTCTAATTCAAACACTTCATCACCGTAATGAATAGGCCATCGGTAATCATGGGTACGGCCTAGCTGTATTGTTACGCTAATCTCAGAGAAGCCTTTATCGCTATGGCGTTCTAAAGTGTTTCCATTACAGTGTAATCTCGCATAACCATAGCTTGGGTAAAGTGCCTCCCCAACTGTATCCTCGACGCGCCCCCAGATTTGCTCCATCACTACATCCAAAAACATTGGATGACTTACAACCGTCAACGCTTGTGTGGCCAAAGGATCACCAGCGTTTCCTTCAATAGCGTGTTTAAACATCAATAGTCGCAGAAAATACTTTGACATTTCCTGCGAGAGCAGCCCATCAATTTTAACTGGATGAACTAAATCAGACATCATGATTTCAAAGTTGAGGGCCAGCTAATGAGGCAACGCTAAATTCATAATCCTGTCCCACCAGTGCTTGAAGCGAATTGATGGTCTGTGAGTTGTTCGCAAACGTCTCCATATTCTCTATCTGTGCAGCGCATACAACACCCGCTTCCGCGATCTTTCGGAGTATCTGTTGAACATCCGTGACATCAGGCCACATCTGCGCTGGGCTAAAAGCAAGCGAGGCATACTCCCCCGCGCTTAACTGGGTGGTGTCGGAAGCAAACGACACAAGCAACGATTGTGTTGCTTGATCGTAGCCGGTGATTTTCATTTTTATTGTGTTCATTGAAATTCCTAATTAAGAAACATTTCCGGATCGAGTACCCGTAACTGTCCAAGTAGCGTTTGCATTTCCGACAGTATAATAACCAGCCGCACCACCTCCGGCTCCACCATTAGCTCCTCCACCCGCAGCACCTCTTGCTCCTCCTGCGCCGCCAGGGTTAGACCCTCCGCCTGAACTACCAGCTCCCCCTGTAGTGGCAGTCCCCGATGAAGCACCACTACCACCAGCACCTGCATTAGTGCCTGCGCCACCACCACCGCTGCCACCTAAGGCACTTTGCGTACCCATCAACATGCCACCAACATATGTGTAATTGGCTCCACCACTGCCCCCACCACCGCCGCCAGCAACTAGGCCGTTGTTGGTGATAGAGGTTGCTCGACTAAGGCTTATTGCATGACCACCAGCTCCCCCTGCGCCTCCGGTAGAGCCATTATTTCCCCCATTGCCGCCCTTACCAACGATTGTGCCATTGTTGATGATGGTGACGGTATCACCAGCCGCAAAGCTATTCGATACTGTGAGCGCATAGGCCGCTGTCGAAGTGCTACCAACAATGACTCCGCTATTGATCGTGACGGTGATGTCCGATTTTCCGGCAACATAAGCTCCACCACGATTGGTGTAGACGTCGTAGTTGTTCGTGTTGGCTGAGATCGTCAGGGCAACCATTGCCCTGTTCTTACCCCCCGCAGCCAGAATCGACATGATTCCCATATCAGCTCAACCCCGCGCCAGTGATTGCGAAGACGTTGGAAGCAACGCAAAGCACAGTCGCTAAACCCCGCGCACCAAGCGTGCGGTTGCCGGTAGTGCCATCACCTGCGTTGTAAACCGTGGTGCTTGCTCCCTGCGTAATCGTCTGAGCGGAAGCCGAGTTGTTGAAAATAACAACGGACTGGCCGACGCTAAACACCCCGGATGGCACGGTAACGCCACCCGTCGTGATCGAGATGTGCTGGCCGTTGTCTGTTGCAGCAAGCGTATACGACGCCGTCTTCGCGTTCTGTGGAATCGAGCGTGCATTTCCAATTGCGTCAGATAGCGCGGTTGCGACCACGGGCCCAGTGAATGTTTCACCTGCTTTGTTCGCTGGCGTATAGCCGATATTTGCCGCTGCTGCGCCGGATGCTAGTTTCGCACTTGTCACGGAGGTATCGGCCAGCTTGGACGTCGTTACCGCAGCATCAGCCAGCTTAACGGCACTCACTGTGCCATCGCTCGGCGTGCCAATTGCAATCGGGACAGACCAGGACACCTCGAAGAGCACACCATTTGGGGGCGCTGCACTGAAAGTGATGACGGCGCCGGCCAGGGAATAGCTCGACTTGAGCTGCCCCACTCCGCCCAGAATTATCAGCGTATTGTTTTTGCTACCGGGCTCCCCTGATAAAGTGAAAGCCGTTGTGCTGCCGTCGCCCGTGAACGCGTCGACGACGATGTTGGTGCCGCCGCTGCCGGTGCCGGCGCCAAACCAGGTATTGGTCTCAAAGTCGGCAACGAAGGTCGCGCTCTTGTACTGCGCGTCGAGCACGTAAGTAGTGGAACCGTTTATAAGATCGCTGCCTGAGCACTGGACCGTGACGGTGTTTGCGTCTCCCGTCCACTTAACGATGGCCACCTTAAAGCCGTCGTCCTGGGAGCTGATCGCGGGTAGCGTAATCGTACGCGCACCACCGCTGCTATCGACGCGCAGCAGGTCGCCTGCGTCCCCCGCCACGACGGTATAGTTCGCGCTCTTGTCCTGGACGCTCGAGTACATGCCGGATGCAGCAGAGGCAGCAGCAGCGGCAGCGCTTGCAGCAGCGGCAGCAGCCTGGCTGGGCGCGGCGATGATCGCAGAAATATTCGTAGCGGCGGTGTTGACTGCGGTGATGTTGGTCGCGACGGTGTTGACGTTCGTGTTATTGGAAGCGACCGTGTCGATGTTTGTCTTGTTCGCATTGACCGCGTTGATGTTGGTTGCGTTGCCAGCTACAGCGTTGATGTTAGTGGCATTGCCGGCGACGGTCGTCACGTTGGCGCTAATGCCCGCGACCGTGGTTACGCTGGTGATGTTGGTGCCGACGGCGTCGACGTTCGCGATGGACACGGCCACGGTGTTGATTTCAGACACCGGCTCATTCAGGTCGCTCGCGACAGTCTGGATCGCGGCAATATTGGCAACGGCGGTGTCGATGTTGTCAGCGCTGTCAGCCAGGCGCACAAGGTCCGCGACCAGGGCATCGGCATCGACCGAACTGGTAACCGGTAATTTTGCCGAGCGGTCAACCTGTTCTTTGAGCTGCTGGATCTGCATCGTTGCGCGATCAAGCTGGTTTTCAATTGCCAGTGGGCTGAAGTTGCCGCCACTTGGCAGGTCCAGTGGCTGGTCGTAGTCGACATCGCCGCTGACCGTGAGCACGCTGCCCGAGGGTAATGCGCTACCAGAGATCGGGTACGTGATCGTACCGCCGGGGCTGGTCTCTTGGTTTGAGTTGAGTGCTACCGAGTAGTCGGTGTTGAGCACGAGCGCAGTTTCGACGCCAGCGCTGTTGGCAATCGTGACAGCAACGTCACCCGCGGCGAACACCTTGAAGGCGAACGGCCAGGCGGTTTGCGAACCCGTGCCGAGCAGTGGGCCTGCTTTACGGGTGGTTGATGCGATGGTCATGGATACGCTCCTGCGAAGTTACCTTGATGGTAGGTCGCAGGGGCGTATCCACGGACACTGCCACCTTACTTGCTGCCTGGGCTCGGCGTGCCGGTCACCAGGCCCCGTGCAGCGTCGAGCGGGCTGGTTGGGTTGACCTTCCCGCTTTCCAGTGCAGCGATGTAGCCGAGGGGTCGTGCAATCGCCGTGGCTGGTAGGCCGGTCAGCAGGCTGATGGCGCTCGCCACATCGCGTACGGCGTTGCGCTTGTTCAGCTTGTCGGGATCGGTGATTGCCATGTAGACGTCCTTCGGCACACCGACCGCCGCCTCGAGCATGCTGACCGCAGGCGACAAGCTCATCTTGTCGTCGGCCGGGTTGTTGTTGAAGCGATTGATCGCGGCGTTGCCGAGCGTGCCCACGAATGGAATCATCGCGAGCGTGCCCTTGATCGTGCCCATGCCGAACACCGCAGCCAGCCAGTCGTCCAGGTAGCCGTCATCGTCCTTATCGTCCGGGCCCCCGCGCATCGCGATAGCGATTGCCTCGGCGGTCCAGAGTGGCACGAGCATGCCCAGCGCCACGATGCCGAGCATCTTGCCGGCGCCCTTCTTGACACCCATCTCCTGCGATACCTGCTTTAAGCTGGTGGCGTTGGTGTTGGCCATCATGTTGAAGTAGCCGATGAACTGCGTGAACACCCTGGCGTAAGCAGGACCCGTCTCGATCCGGCTCACATCCTCCGGCAAGGTCGAGCCCTGGGTCTGGCGGATGAGGCCATCTGCGTAGCGCACGGCTTCCTTCTCGCTCATGTTCTTTTCGAGCGCTGCGTTGTAGCCGGCGCTCCAGATGATCGGCTCCATCGTGTTGGCCAGTGCGCTTTGCAGGAAGTAGGCGTGCTTCTGGGTCCAGGCCTGTGCCTTCTGGTACAGGTTCGGGTCCAGCAGGATCGCGTCCATTGCATCATTGATGGCCGAGATCTCGTTCTCCATCCGCGTGGCCATGAACGGGCTGGCATCGCTCACTGCCTGGGCCGACTTCCTCGGGCTCGTGATGAACTGCGCGGTGGCCTTCATCATGTGCGACTCGAGGCCATCGGCTTTGAGTTTAGAAAAAGCCGTCGAGAAGCCGGTGAGCTGCTGGATGGCGTTGCTGATATTGCCGAACATCAGCGCCATGCCTGCACGGCCTCGAGCTGCTGAGAGCACGCGGGAGATGCCGCCGTCGCCCACGATTGGGGTCTCGACGATCTGGCGTGCGCTGCGGTTGAGCCAGGGCGTCAGCATGCCGGCGTAGATCGTTGGGTCGATGCGACCGAGCGAGTAGCTCACGCCCTTGCGGGACAGCAGCTTGTTCACATCGCGCACCGCTGGCTCCATGTGCGAGAACAGCAGCACCTTGTCGATGTGCTGGCCGATGGTGCGCAGGTCCAGTAGCAGCGGCCGGTTGTATTCGACGCGGCCCTTGGTGAAGCCTTTGTTGGTGCCTGGGAATGAGAACGCCATGTTCTCGTTCTCGGTCGATGCGAGATCCCGCAGAGCGGCATCCTGCACAATGCGCGGGTCAGCTTGTGCTGGCACGTAGCCGCCACGGTAGGTGCCAAAAGGCGTCTCGAACTCGTCCGCCGTGACCTCGGCAAAGTAGCGACCGAACACATCGCGGTGCGTCTTTTGGGCCAGGGGCTTGGTCTGCTCGAGCAGGTCCCACACGCCTTGTGCGAAGGTGTAGTGGTCGCCAGTCAGGACGCCGGTCGACCACATGCGCTGGATAAAGTTGTCCCAGTCCGTGGTGTCGAGCGTGCCGTCTTCGTTCTCTGTCGCCCACTTGCGACCCAGCAACAGCTTGCGCTTGTTGGACTCGTTGCCGGTGTGCAGGATCGCGTGGAGCAGCTCAGCGTGGCCGATGCCATTGTGGCCCTTGCCGAACGTGTAGTTCAGCTCAGGGGCGGCGATGGTGCCCTTGCGCAGGTACGGCGCGACCTTGTCGACCAGTGCCTGGTAAGCCTTGCGGTACTTCACCCGGTCAGCCCGGTAGGCGTTGGCTGCATCCTTGATTGGCTGGAATACCAGCTTCGTGAATGCGGAGCCCATTCCATCGGCCCACTGCTCTGCACGGCGAAGCAGCGATCCAGCAAACTGGAGCGCCCGGCCAGCGGCCTCGCGCTTCGTGATGGCGCCGGTCTCGCCTGGCATTGCGTCAGGTACACCGATTTCCTGCATGCGCTCTTGGAGCTGCTCGGCGGCGTCGTCGATCTCCATCATGTCGCCGTCGACTTCCATCTGGCGCGAGCGCTTGGCCAGGTGCCACATGGCCTGGATCTCTTCGTGCAAGCCGCGCAGCTCTTCCATCGTCAGCGCGTCCAGTGGCTGCGCCATGTTGAGCGCACCCTGCACTGAGGATTGCAGCGCGGCGAACATGGCTGGGTCGTTCTTGGCGACCAGGTCCATGTACTCGGCGGCGTTCTTTGCGCCCTTCGGTGCGATACCGTAGGCGCCCAGGATGGCACGCGCTGCGTTGACGACGTCAGGATCGCGGCCCTTCTCGACCGTTTTCTCGTTGCCGTCTTTAATGACGCGCTTGAAGAACGTCAGGATCTTGCGCATTTCTTCCTGCGCTTCGACTGCCGCCTTGGCTGCGGCGTTATTGAGCACCTGGTCCTGCTTGGCCTTGACGGCTTCCTGGGTCTCGCCCTTGGCCGTGTGTTCCTGCCAGCGCTTGCCGGCACGACGCTCGGCCGCGGTGTGCTGCACAACCTTGGATTTCAGATCGCGCAGTGGGGTGCGTGCGATCACGTTGGCAGCGAACTGCTTGGCTGCCTCGACGATGGCGTTAACCGTGATCTTGCTGCCCTTCGCGTTGACTTCACCGGTGTCGGTGCGCGGGTTCAGCATCTCTGCCTGGCTGCGCAGCTCGGTTGCCAGGCTGCGTGCGCGGGCTTCGTTGTGGACGGCTTCATTGGCCGCTGACGCAATGGCACGCTGGTCGATCAGGTCGCCATGTTCCTCGAGCATGCGTTGATCCGTCATGCCCTCGACAACGCTGGCCATTGGCTCGGCAGTCAGTAAGCTGCGGACCAAGGCGTCTCCACTTTCGAAGCCAAACATGTCGGCAATGATGTCAGGATGGACGCCATCCGTACCGGCTAGTTTCTGGTCAGATAGCGTTTTCCAGTCGAGGAGTGCGTACTTGTCGCCTTCGCCCATGTACATCTCGCTCAAGGTCGCGGTGTCGAGCTTGGTGTCGGTCTTTAAAAACTGTCGCGCTGCGTAGACTGGCTGGGCTCCAACCTCGGCGCGGATCTCGGCCTCGACACCCTTGCGCAATTCGGCAGCCTGCTTTTGCAGCGCCTTGATTGCTTTGCTGCGGGCGTTTACGGTCCACTTCAGATCGCGCAGCGAGCGAGCTGTCAGCTTCTCGACTGCCTCGGCGGTGGCGTTTTCTTCAGGTAGCAGGCCGGCGACCTGCTCGGCTTCGGCGATCTGTGCCTCGCTGGCCAGCATGCGGTCGAACACCTGGCGCACTTCGTCGGAGAGCTGGACGTCGCCTTCCGGGTGCGCTGCGATGAATGCCTTCAGCGATTTGTAAACATTGAGCATCCACGCCCGGAACTTACGGAACAGCGGTTGCAGCTCGACGCTCGGCGCCTTGCCCTCGAGCAGGTACTGCTCGAAGGACTCGGCGAAGCGTTCATGGTATGGGCGCTTCTGGTCCAGGCTCATGGCATTCCATGTAGCCAGGTCAGCGATGCCAAACCACTTTGCAAGCTCGGCCATGTCCGACTGGATGTCGGCCGGCGCGTCGGGTTGGCTGGCCAGGTCGGCCATCACCTCGAGGAAGAAGTGGCCAGTCTCATGCAGGAACGTGGAGAGGTCGGCGTTCTCATTGAGCGCCAGCTCGAGGGTCTTCGGGTTGAAGGTGCCGCGTGCCCCCTGGAACAACGCCTGACCGCCCATGACCAATTCGCGCATGGCGTCGGTGATGGTGAAGCCGGCTTGCTCGGCAATTTCTGGTGCAGCACCTTCTTGCGCGATTTCGTAAAGAGCCATGCTAGCCTGCTCGTATTCTCGTGAGCCAACTTCGCTTTCGTTTCGTTGTTTGAGAAGTCTTTCACGTTGACTCTTAAACGCAATCGTCTCGATCTTCCCGCCACCGAGTTTTTTCAATACGTCATTGGCTGTCTGCGGCACGATCTTGTCGTAGAAGGACTTCATGCCTTCGCCGCCAACTTTCAGATCTTGGTTCTCAAGGTCCACAAACCCGCTGGCATCAGGTGTTCTCGACAAAATCCGCTCTGCAATTTCTTTACCCACCAAGTCGGAAAGGTCTGCATCACTTACGTTTGATTTTGAGACGACTTCCTGACGACGAGCATCGTAGGCTTTAAGCTCACCACCAAGCCCATTGGTTCCGGGCAGCCACACAATGCGGTCAACCTGCTTGCTCAAATTATAGCGATCAGCAGACTGCTCGCCGTTAACAAAAGCGACCTTGTCGTAGCCGTTCTCGGCTGCGTAGCGAATCATTCGCTTGATGCCGAGCGAGAGCCAGGCCTTGGTCTCGCCGACGAATGGGGCGGTGGGAACACCGATTTTGAGGACGCCGAGTAGCTTTGCTTTCTTCTCAACCTTTTCAAGGCTTCCGTAGGCAAGCGGCAGCGAGCTTTCTTTATCCCGCAAATGGTAGAACCCCGGCTCTTGCTCAACCAGAGAATAGCCATCCATCAACTTGTCGCCGAATCCCCTCTTCCGCCCGTCCTGCGCCCAGTCGGATTGCAGCTCCTCAATGAACAGCACCTTCTTGCCATCGGCATCGATGCGGTCATTGAAGCGGATGTGGGCGAGGATGTTCTTTTCTTCCCAGTGGTTGGACCGGTAGTCTGTCGAGGGCTTGCCGCTAGGTTTCCAGCCCTTTGACAAAGCGACGGCGTCATAGTCGGCGGGGTTTGTGAAGCCGTAATAGGCCTCTGGGTCCTCGCCAAGGCTGCGCAAGAAATCCCTGGCATCAGTGTTAGTGCTGCCGCTCGGTAGCGTCAGCAGCAGCTCGCGGTAGTTCTCGCCACCGGGTAGTTGGTAGCCCGCGTACTTTGTGCTATCCGTCTGCTCTTGCCCTGCTTCAATGTATTCAGATGGTGAGCGGTTATCGCCAGCTTCGGATAATTTTTCTTCAAGGAGAACTCCAGCTTGTCGAGCCATCTGCGAGTCCGGCGCGCTAGTAAGCCACTGGTCAAGCGCCGACTGCGCGTCTATGTCAAAGCTGCCCCCGGCTTCCATCGTCTCGCGCATGTCATCAGCAGCTTGCTGGCGGGCCGCAACCGGATCGGCCTCACCCTTCATCACCTCATCAACCTGCACGCCGTTGGCTGCGAGGTAGTCGCTGATCTCTTGCTTGGTGACCTGGTCTTTGCCTCGGAGCTCAAGGTATTCACGCAAGCCGGTCCATTCGACCTCTTCGGCCTTGACGCCGGGCAGCTTGGTGATGATGGCGAGCCAGTCTTTAGCTGGCGCCTTGGATTGCTTTGCGCCCTCGACAGCGCGTGACAGCGCCGAGTAGAAGGTCGGGGACTGGTTTAGGACTCCGTCGGATTCGTTACCGGCGTTGTAGATTTCTTCGCCGAGAGGTACTCCTCCTTCAGCTGGGTCAGAATCTTCATCTTCGTCTGGGGACTCGAGTTCTGAAATATCGATTCCGTTGTTTCGGGCATCGACGACGATTCTTGCTGCTTCTTCGTAGCTGATTTTGCCGGAGGATCTTGCGCCAAGTTCGCCATATAGTTTTTTCTCGTAATACCACAGGATTGCCTGGATGTCGGCAATAGACAGATTATACCCTTCAGCTGCCAGTTTCTTCTGGGCTGCGTTGGTCGCATCCAGCATGAACGTGCGGTCTTTTGCACCGAATGGGGCATCTTCCAAGTTAACAAAAGCCATCTTGTAGATGGTGTTTGCAGCACGTTCGATGTTGTGTTCTTTGTACAGCTTGTCGAACTTGGCGCCAGCCAGCCGTTTGGCTTCCTCCATCCAAGCGACTTTCTCGGCTGTCTTGCCCGGCTCTGACTTGCCGACCATCACTGCCAGCTGAGTCTTAAAGCCACGGGCTTCCAGTGCAGCCTGCGGTTTGAGAACCGCCTGCAATACCCTGTCATCGCTCATGCGCGGCTTGCCAATGAGAGCGGCAAACGTGCGCAGGCTTGAATCGCTCGGCTTGGTCAGCAGGCCACCGCGATAACGGTTGAACGTGCGCGACCACCAGCGGTCCATTGTCAGGTAGCCGTGCGAGCCCATTAGGTTGGCATAGAACGCACCGAGCTTTGGGCCCAGGGCAACGACTGCCATTGGCATCTTGATGATGGCCTGGTAATCCGATTTGAGTTCTGTGCCGTTGGCCTTGGCGATCTTCTTTAGATCCGAGATGGATTTCTCGTTCATCAGGAAGTCGCGCATACCTTCTGCGCCCAGCTCATCGAACAGATTCTGCAAAACCTCAAGGTTGCCGTCGATGCTGTCCTGGCGCTGGTGTCCGATGTCGGTGGTGAACTGGCCTGTCTCGCGGAAATTCGCGTAGATGTCCATCGCCTGATTTGTATTGCCCATCACCTTCTGGCCATCTGAAGTGATGGCGATCAGTGAGGTCATCACATCGCGGGCATTCTGGTCGGTCAGCAGCTCAGGGAAGGTTTCGCCCATTGTGTTGAGCGCATTCTGGAATTTCTCCGAATACCAGCCCACGCCGGAGTTCGAAGGGTTCTCCATCTCAAACTTGACCTCGGCCATGATCCAGTCAGCAATCTTGCTGATGGCTTCCTGGCTGCGGTCATCGCGGGCGATGCTGCCGTACTTCTCGAGCTGGCGTGCTTCCAGCGCCTGCGCAATCTGGCGGGTGTTGTACTGCTTGCCCGGCTCTAAACCGTAGGCTTGCAGGGTTTCATCGCCTGCGCGGATACTTGCGGACTGGTTAAGGACTTGTCTTGCGATGATGCCTGCGCCAACATCACGCTCTGATTCATACCGCACCACATCCTGCATCGGGTACAGGTACTTTTGCCCGCCGGGTGCAATGTCAAAAGTACTGCCCGGAGGCACCAAGTGCTGTGCCTGCATCTCACGAAACCGAGCCTCGTCAACCAAGATGGGTTCGCCAAGTGTTACTTCGCCGATGGCTTTTGCCTTGCCAGCGCCGGTACGAACTATCGCGACCCGTTGGCCAACGTAGGGGCGCAATGAATCTGAATTGCGCGTTTCAAAAGTTTTTGTCCCGTCAACGATGGCATCGGCATACGCCAAGCCTGCGCCCGAGTCGTTGCGGACGTTGATGCCCATTAGCCGACCGTCTTGATTGAAGAAGTCGGCTTCTTCATTGAGCACCGACCCCTGGCCGGTTTTGCTGACGGGTTTCAGTGAGTACCTTGCCTGCATCTCTTCAGGCGTAATGCCATAACGCCCGGCCATCGTCGTATAAAACGCGGTGGTCCAGGTTGCGTAGGCGTCGTTCACATCCTTGCGGAATCGGCCGGCGGTGTTGAGCTGGTCCAATATGGACTGCTTCACGCGGTCATGCGACTCCTGCATGGCCTGCTGGTCATTGGCTTGCTGGATGACGCGCTGCGTTTCTTGCGCCAGGAACTCTTCGGCTTTGGCGCCGGCTTCCTTCGACTCGAACTGGCTCATCGCCCTCGAGTCGCCGATGCGTGAGTGTTCGACCAGGGTCTGCTCGAGCGGGGTGCCAGGGGCAACCGCGAGCACATCGCCAATCGAAATGGACACTGCGCCATTGGCAGCCAGCGCGGCTTCCATCTGCTCGGCAACGCCTGGCAGTTGTGCCAGCACCTCGGGCGCCAGTTGGTTCAGTACCTCGGCATCGACGAACACTTCCGTCGGTGCGCCTTCAGTCTGGTCGGCCATTGCCTGGACCAGGGTGCGGAACTCTTCCGGGTTGCGCTCGCGCAGCTTTGAAGTGGCTGCGGTCTGGATCGAGGATCGAAGCGTCTCTGCATGCGTGTTAGCGTCGTTCTGTTCCTGAGCTCGACGGTTAACGGTTTCCTGCACCTTTGTGACTGCGTTACGCGCTGTTGCTGCGCCACCGCCTGCACCGGCTCCGCCCATGAAGGACGCCACGACACCCTCGAGCAACGATTGCGCGTTGTCGAACGACAGCATCGTCGCGAGGTTACTGTTGACCTGTTGCAGGGATTCGGTAAAACCTTCACCGAAAATCGCACCGACCACGCCGCGCACGCCCTTACCTTGGGCGCCGAGTACTTTGTCCAGGCCGGTTTTTTCGAGCCAGCTATTGACCAGTGCGGTCTGCATGGTGGCTTGTGTAAAGTCGGCGTCGCTAATCTTCTGGCCCGTGCGGCGCTCAAAGTCGGCAGCGCTACTGGCCTGCTCCATGCCCTCCATCCATGCCATGAACGGCACGGAACCGCCAGACTTCATGGCGGTATAAAGCGACGGGATAGCCTGGCCAATAAATGCGGTCCAGTAGTTTTTGTCAGTTAGCACCTGGCCGAGCTGGCCTACTTGGCCGGTCTGCACCGCCGTCTTGAGCGCGGTGTCTGCGTTTTGTGCCAGCTTACGTAGGTCGCTGAAACTGTTGCCAAACGTGGCCGGGTCGTCTGCCAAGGTCTTCGTCGCGGAAGAGATGGCGTCGGCAACCTGGCTTGTGCCGGCGAACATTTTCGTACCGGCTGGCAGTTGGCCTTGCGACAGAATGCGCAGGACGTCTTCCAAGCCGCGAACCGGGTTGACGATGGCGGGCAGGCCGGTCTTTTCAACCAGGCCGGCGACGTAGCCGGTAACACGTTGCGCGGCGTCAGGCGTGCGGAATAGGCTTTCAGATACGCCCAACACCGCCTGGCTGGCGCCGGCGGCAGCGAGCGCAACAAAACTTGACTCAACCTTTTTGAGTGGCTCGACGTCATCGTGCGCTTGCACGGCAAGGCGTACGCGCTCGCGCATCTGCTTGGCCAGGATTGGCGAACCCTTCAACGATTCATCGGCCTTGTTGACCGCTGCCTGGAACTCGACATCCATCAGGTTCCGGGCCACGACATCGTCCGGAATGCCGGTCTCTTTCGATAGCTGGGTGGCGCGTGCCGCCTGGTCCGGGTTGGTCTTGACCGCAGTCTCGAGGACTGTTTTTAAAGGGATGCCGGTATCGAGTTGTGCAGAATTCGGGTCAAAGGTGGTGTCGGGGCTGGCAGTGGATGGATCGAAGGTCATTGAGCGGGGTTCCATTTTCCTGCGCCTGCATACGTGGCGCGGTTGCCTTTGGCGTCGGTGTACGTCTGGCCAACGGTGAATTTTTCTTTTGGTGCGGTAGCAGGTGCCGTGGTTGGCTGCATTGTTGAGCGGACCTGGTCGCGGGGTAGCGTGTACGCGGGCGCAGTGTCATCCCACAGGAACCCTTTCTTGGTCACGACGCTGGTCGTGAGCTTGTCGAGGATCTTCTGGCGCTCGTCGAAGTCTGGCTCTTTGCCGGTACGCTTCAGGTGTTCGTTGAAAAGGTCTTGCGCCGCGCCGGTGAACTGGCCGCGCTTGGTGGCGTTGTTTTCGCCCCCGAGATTCAAGGTGTTGGTGTAGGCACCGATTTGCTGCTCGGACGTCGCTACCTCGGGCAACTTGCCCGGCTTTGACGTTTTGGTCTGAATGTCCAGCAGCTGCTCGAGCTGGGCGGGCGCGATCTTCTCGGTGAGCCCGGCGAGGTTTACCTTCGTGCCGTTGAACAGCGCCTCGCGGGTATCGATGTACGTCTTCCAGTCGGTCTTGACGGTCTTACCCACGGTCAGGCGATCAGCCTTGACGCGGAGGTGCTCCTGGAGCTGCACGCGCTCGCGGCCGTCCATGCCCATCAGGATCGCTTCCGGCACTTTCTTGTTCTTGCCCACCAGCTGCCAAGCGTCGTCGGCAAACTTCTGCTCGACCTCGCGCTTGGCTTCCCTGGCCAGCGAGTAGTTGTTCTTCATTTGCATGAGCGTCTTCTCACGCAGCGCCGGGTCTTCGATCTTGGCCGCAAGTGCGAGCTGGTCCGCCAGGGGTAACGGGGCGGCTTCAGCGGCAGTTTGTGTAGCCTTCTGGTTATCGACCTCGGCCTTGATGACCTGCTCGATCTTCGGCTGCGCAGCGAATGCGATTTCTGTCTTGTTATCTTGGTAGTACTTGTCGGCCAGTGCGGCGCCGCCCGGCAGCTCTGTCAGCTTGGCAATCTGGGAAACGTGGAGCTGCGATAGATTCTTGAGAGTCTCGGCCTGCACCTCTTCGGTGTTCCAACCCTTGCGGGCGCCGACCTGCGCGGAGAGCTCACGCACGCGCTGGGAGCCACCCGCAACGTCACCGCTCGAAACGGCAAACTGGACCGAGGTAGCGACATTCGCTGCGTAGGTGTTGTCGGCGTGCTTTTCTTTTTCGACTTCAACGAACTGCGCGACCTGGCCAAGCGATGCTGCCTGCCGGCGATTCAGGGACTGGCTGACCAGCCCCTTTGCCATCGGGTCCAGGCTTGAGCCGTAGGTCTGCGCAGCCTTGCCCCACCATTGCTGGGCAGCAGCCTGATACCCGTCGGCCTTCTCGCCTTGGAAGTTTTTGCGGTTCGCAGCGTCCCACTGCAACCAGCCGGCAGCGATCTCGGTGTCTGCTTTACTCGAGGCAGCCTCGGCCTCACGGATGACGCCACGGTCCAGCATCTGGCCGGCGACGCCGAGGCCCTGCGCCAGGGCGCGGGCATTCTTGGTGACGTCGACCTCTTGTTGAAAGCCGCCTTGCAGTGCTTGGTCGCGGACCTGATTGGTTTGGTAGACGGGTACGGTCGGCATCGGTTAGCCCGCCGTCTGGTAACGGGTGTCCAGGTTGCCGCTTTTGTAGCGGTACCACTTGTCAGCGACCTGTGCGCCACCAGCGAGCAGCGAGCCGCCGGCCGCCATATAAGGGCTGTTCGACATCGCTTCCGCCTGGTAGTTGGCGCCACGCGCACGCATCGACCAGGCCTCTTTTGCGGCGTTGGTACGTGCGGTGGCAGCGTCTGATTGTGAGAAGAAATCTGTCTGATCTTGCAGGTCAGCAGCGGTGCCATAGGCAAGGTCGAGCCCTTTGGTCGCCAGGCTTACGCGCTGTGCGCTCTTGAATGCGGCGCCCTTCTGTTGGATCGCGATGGCGTCTTTCTCGCCCCGGCGCTGCGCGTCTTGTGCCTGGATCTCGGCGGTCTTGGCGTTGTTGTTTGCCGTCTGCTGCGCGATCTGGCTCTGCTGGTAAGCGGAGCCGGCGGCCATCACGGTGCTACCGACGGTCGCTGCCAGGCTCAGTGCCTGCATCGTCGTCATAGTGGTAGCCACGGTTGCGGCTGTCGTCGCAGTTGCCGCGGTGGCAGCGGTTGCGCCAATGATGCCGGCGCTCGCGGCGCCATAAGTACCAGCTGCGGATAATGCTGCAAGGGTAATGGGTTCACACATGTTCAGGCTCGCAGTTCAAAACGGTGGAAGGCTTCGCCCAGAGCGCCGAATGGTGCAGCCTCATGGAGGGTGAACCCGAGGCGCTTGAGCCAACGCACGCTGGTCACGTTCTTTGCATGAACGAAATTCACCAGGTGCGGAAAGGCCTTTAGCATTTGCCCAATGTACTTGGGTGTCCTGCGCACAAGGACACGGCGCTGCGTGTCGAGCACCGGGGTGCCGAGCATCCAGGGGGAGCCGATGCCGCTGATGATTGAGACGGCCGAGACGCCGATGATGCAGGCGAGCTCGCCATCAGCGAACGCTGACCAGCACAGCATCGAGTGGCCAACGCTGCGTTGGACCACCCAGAGCGGGTCTGCGTGCCCGCAGGCTGCCAGCTCCTCGATGTCGCTGGTCCGCATGTTCGCGGCCAGCAGCTCAGCGTCACCGGGTTCGGTGGCGCGGATGAGGATCTCAGCCACCGGTCTGGATTTCGAGGGCCATCGAGAGCACGGTGAGTGGGACCGGTGCGTCCTGGCGCACGCACACGGCGCCGTCTTGGCCCCAGCTCGGGTCGATAGAGAGCGAAAGCTCGCCATCGCGTAAGGCCGGCGGCGAGCCGTAGGGGTCGGTCACGGCGCGTGCCGGGTACTCGCGCAGGCGGTCAAACGAAGGACCGACCTTGACCAGGGAGGATTGCCCCACGCGGAGGTGGACCTTGTTCACATTCTTGGTCGTGCCCTGCCCCGAGGCCTGCACGCCCTCGAGGGCAAGCGGCAAGGTGCGCAGATCAGACACGTAGCCCAGGCCCACGCTGATGGTGCTGGCAGCGGAAACTAAAGTGATTGCCCCGTTGGTGACGTTCTGCTCCGGTTGCACGGCGCCATCGGCCAGGATGCTGACCGTCTTGCCTTCAAGGTGCGACAGTCCAGACAGCGAGCTGGTTGGGGTACCTGAGTAGGTGAGACCGCAGTCAACAAAAAAAGAGTTTTTGAGTTCGCTGAAAATCCGCGTGCGTAGGCGTTCGATGTAGCGCACGGTGCGCCCATTGATGACGCGCTTGACGATAACGTAGAGAACATCCTCATTACCTTCGGCCACGACGCAGGCGCTCTCGAAGAGGCCGTCGGTGTCGTGCGCGTGCCATCCGTAAACCTTCTGGTCCGGCAGGTAGGTCATCCCTAACAACACCCCATCGTCGCGGATCGCCCAGAGCATCGGGTCCGGTGCGCGGGCGAAGGCAACCTGGCGCAACGTGTAGCCGTTAAAGCGATGCGGCGCCATGATGGAGACGTCGAGCGTGCGGTAGGAATTGGCTTCCCAGCTATAGGACAGCTCGCGCACGCGTGAGCCCTGTGCCTGCACGTACAAGATCGAGCCCGAGGTGATGGCGGGCTGCACGTTGCTTGCGCCGGCGTAGCCTTGCGGTTTGATCGTGACAGAGGTCGGGGTGATCGCGGGGGCGCCTTCTGCGTAGATTCGAAACTCACCACCGGCGGTGAGTGCGATCATGTCGGAGAGCGCGACCAGGTGTCGAATCTGGTTGTACTGCGCGTTTGCGACCCGTAGCTCCATGCCGTCGGCTTCGCGGGAGGGGATCGAGCTGGTCATATTTTTTTCAGTGCCGGTGCGGGTAGCCCACAGCACTTGGGGTTTGTTGTTGGTACCGGCAAACCAGCGGCGTTGTTCGTGGTAGGTGGTCGCGCTTGGGTAGTCATCGGCCTCAGCATTCAAGGCGATGATGTCTTCCGGTGGGCTCGAGGTAGTGTCGGCGAGTACATTGTCATCAACCAGGGTTAGGGCGGGCTTACTGGCTACCCCGCCCGATGAGCTGGCGTAGGCGTTCTTCGTTGATAGAAAAGTAAACGTGGTGGTGCTGGTAACGGTAATTTGAAAGTAACCGTTCAACCAGGAGTTTGACGCCCCGGAGAGGAGTACATAGTCCCCGGTAGTAAAGCCGTGAGCGGCTGACGTCGTGACGGTGACCGTGGTTGACTTTATCTGGTTGGCCCCACTCAAGGATCCCTGCACTATCGTGCTGATGGCCTTGGTGACGCCAGCCACTGGTACGGTCTGACCGATATAGCCATAGATGCCGCCACGTAGTTTGTAGACGTTATAGCGTGCGGCGCCATTTACGCCGGTCCAACTGATCGTGTTGAAATTTCCTGCCAGGGTCAGGTTGTTGGTTGCAGTGGCGCTTGCGCTAGCCAAGGTTTCAGTCACGCCATCCGCTTGAACGGCGGTGACGGCGTACTTGGTCTGGGTTAGGTTAGTGCTGGCGGCAACGGTTGGTGTTGCCGTTACCCCCGTCGGCGCCGTGCTCGGCGCGGCAAACGATACGGTCGTCAACGTCCATTCCGTAGCACCTAATCGGGCGAGTTCCCGCACTGGGTATTTTGGGTGGGTCAAGGTGATGATGTCGGACGACTGCGCGTAGTGGAGATCGAATAGGTCGGCTTCTTGGTAAACGCTCGTCACGGTGTAGACACGGGCAACCGTTGTCCCGGAAGCGGTCGCGGATACGCCAGCCAAGGTCTTGGTCGTAAACGTGGTCGTGCTGAGGACCGTGATCTGGTAGTAGCGGGTACCGATGAATACCCAGTCACCGGTCGTGTAGCCGTGCGCTGCACTTGTGGTGACGGTGTAAGTCGAGATCGAGGCAATGGCCCCGGCGGTCTCGAGCAGCGAGCCGCCGTTAATGTGGAATCGGATATAGAGGTGGCCGAACTCGAGCACCACAGTCTGGGTGGCGCTGAACGAAAACGGTATCAAACGCACGGCGGTATTGCTGGCCTTGGCTTCGTTGATGAACTCGAAGCCTGGGCGGCGTGCGGCGGGGCCGTGCGGCAGAGTGATGAAATTGCGGCACAAGCTCAAGCCCGTCTGATACGCGACCAGGTCCAGTCGGCCCGCAAGCTCCGGGGTGATCTCACCGCCCGCGAAGGAGCGCAGAATAGTTTTTATGCTCATTGACGGAATCGCAATTGCGCGGGGGTGAATTCACTGGTACTGACGCTGCCATTGGCCGCGGCGGTTGCCGACATATCAGCGAATCGCATGGCACGTTCGCGCATTGCATCGCCCGTGCGCAGGCCATCGCTGCCTTTAAGAATCGGGCCAGCGATGTAGCCGGCCAGCAGGTAGCTCAGCGCCGTGGTAAAGCTCGGGCTGTAGCGGGTGACATCGTCGACGTCGCAGGTGTAGAGCAGCACGGCATCGGGCTCGTTGCTGTAGAGCACTTGGCCCTCGCGCTCAAAGGTTGCCGAGTCGCTGTCGCCAGCCTGGTACGAGGCGGTGTCCTGCGTGAAGACAGTGACGCCTGATACGGGCGTCAGGATGCGTAACGGTCTCAGGCAGTCGGAGGGGATCGAGTAAGCGTAGAGCCAGGTGTCGCTCGCGTTCGTGCTTTGGGCAAGCAGGGTGCGTTTAAGCGCGAAGCCCCAGTTGCCGGGCTCGAGCATTTCGGTGCGTGCCTGGTCGTAAAAGGTTGCGCAGTGGCCCGCCTCGACGCTGCCGTCG